>Ga0214921_10000925_pt1 | contig 51849 bp, 49 predicted proteins | sample LL1505_MetaG_FD_177992 | JGI IMG/M metagenome (GOLD analysis project Ga0214921, IMG submission 177992) | Freshwater microbial communities from Lake Lanier, Atlanta, Georgia, United States - LL-1505 | ecosystem: Environmental > Aquatic > Freshwater > Lake | place: USA: Georgia | collected... | reverse complement strand
TAGTTCTTCCTATAGAGCCGTCGTAGACTACGACGTTGATAGGACGGGTGTGGAAGCGTGGTAACACGTTAAGCTTACCGTTACTAATAGCTCAATTGGCTTGATTTATGCACTGAAAAATTTTTTAGATACAAATTACGATGTTAAAGAAAATTTAAATTCAAAATAGATTTGTTTGAATAACTTATAAGTAAACAATATATATTCTTTACTTATGACGTTTAGCTATTTTAAAAAGAAATATATTTCCTTCAAAATCTTTTTTATTTTTTTATTAAGAATTTTATCTTCTAGAATATTATTTCGCTGTAATTTGTTGCTTTCTTTTCCTATTCTTAGAGAAAAAAAATTATTAGAATTTTTATATAGGTTTCGACCTTATGAAACTAACTATCAATTAGTTAGACTTGGAGAAGTTGGTGACGGTGGATACTTGATTCCTGATGACTTGGGGGGGGGAACGTAACATGCATTACTGCCGGGGTCGGCGAACAAGTTGGATTTGAGTTTGATTTGGCACAAAGAGGAGTAAATTGTTATATGGCAGATTATTCTGTTGAACATCCTCCATTGTCACATAAAAAATTTCATTTTAAAAAAAAATTTATTGGGACAAAAAATGATCAAGTATATTTAAAATTTAAGGATTATTTTGATGAATTTAATAAGCCACATGAAGATTATATTCTTAAAATTGATATAGAAGGAGACGAGTATAAAATTCTTCCTTTGATTGAAGAAGAAGATTTAGCAAGAATGAGAATTATAATTTTAGAGCTTCATCATTTTACAAATATAATAACTCCAATGGGATATAATTTAATTGAAATGATTATGAATAGACTTCAGAAAAATCATACAATTGTGCATATTCATCCCAATTCCTATTCTCCGTGTATAAAATTCTCGAAAAAAATTGAGTTATATGATTTATTAGAAATAACTTTCTTAAGAAACGATAGAATAACTGAAAAAAAAGAGCAATTAATTTTTCCTCATCCTTTAGATTCAATAACTAACAATTTTTTTAAGAACAAACTTCCTGGGTGTTTTTATAAAAAATTAAATTAATATTTTAAAAATAACAAAGTATTCTTTAACTTAATTTTAACTGCATTTAAATTAGTTACCGAGTATTGTAGATTTGTATATTTAGTATAAAACTATTTTATGAATTCTATAAAAGTATCTTGTATATTTTCGGTTTTTAATGAAAGCATAATTTATTATTTGATACAAAAAATCTCAAAAAAAAAAATAGAATTTGTGACGCCGGACAAATGTGATTTATTATTCATTGGCCCTTATGATTTGGAGAGCATTAAAAAACGATTATTCAAGATATTAAAAAAAAGAATTAATAAATTTGTTAATATTGAAAAATACTTTGACAATTTGGATTTTTATTTTTTTGGTAGGTCAACAAAATCTTTAAAAGTTTTTTTTCCAACAGAAAATGTTCCTTATAATGCTTATAAAGCAGATTATTACATATCTCATACGTTGGGTGTTGATAATGAAAAGCATTTTAGGCTTCCAAAATGGAAAGAAGATATTGATTGGACCCATGAAGGAATTTGTAGAGATTTGAGTGCAGGCAACGGAAGAAGATTTGGATCTTGGCATAGAATTGAAGAATTAATCAGACCACAAGGAGATGAATTTTTAACAAAAAAGAGAGACATGTGTATATTTGCAGGTCACTTACTAGAACCAAGAAGGAGTTTTTACTTAAGTTTTTTAAAAGAATTTAAGGTAGTTGGATTTGGACCATATTTTGATAAAAATATTAAGTCTCATAATTTAAGCTTGATATTTAAAAAGGATGTGATGAAAAATTTTGCTTTTAATTTATGTCCAGAAAATAGCATGTTTCCTGGATGGTACACTGAAAAGACGTTAGATGCATTTATGGGCAAGTGTCTTCCAATTACATGGGCAGATCGCAATATTAATGTGGATTTTAATGAAAATGCTTTTGTTAATTTAAATGATTATATGAATGTAAATTTAAAAGATCTTTTTAAATTATTAAAAGACGAAAACTTTTTAAAAAAATATACTAAAGAACCGCTGCTTTTAAAGAGACCAAATTTGGATTCTGAAATTAAATTTATTGAAATGATTTTATCTAATTTCTAATAATTATGAAAATTATTAGATCAAAAAAACTTAATTTAAAAATTATTTATCCTAGCACATTTTTTAAGGATCATAGAGGGGCATATTTAGAGTCATTTAATAAAAATAAATATAAAAAACTTTTAAATAAAGAGTTTATCGAAGATGATATTTGTATTTCTAAAAAAAATGTTGTTCGTGGAATTCATGGAGATAATAAAACTTGGAAGTTAATTTCTTGTCCATATGGAAAGTGTTTGTCTATAATTTTTAATTGCGACAAAAGTTCTAAAAATTTTGGTAAATGGGAAAAATTTAATTTGGATTCAAAAAAATATTTTCAGATTTTAGTACCGCCAAAATATGGCAATAGTTTCATTGTTCTTAGCAAGATTGCTGTTTATCATTATAAACAAACAAATTATTATAATGGAAGTGACGGTCAGTTTACTTATAATATTAAAGACCCTTTTTTTAAACTAAAAATTAAAAATATAAAAAAATTAATTTTTTCTAAGCGCGATAAGTATGCTAGTTTTGTAAATCAAGTAAGAAATTAAATAATTGTAGCTTTATTATTATTCTTAATTAAAAATTTTAATTTTTATTATACAAAAATTTTTGCCATTCTATTGTTTTTTTCAAAGAGGCATTAAAGTTTTTGTAACTCAATGATCCAAATTCTTTTTTATATAATTCTGAATTTACAGAGGCTATTTGCGGAGCAGAGAGGTTTTTAACTTTATTTTTAGAACTTTCAAAAGGACATTTTAGAATTTTTGAGATTTCCTTGCCAAGTTTTTTAATTGAGATTAATTTGTTACCTCCAACATTGTAAGTACTATGTTTTCCGAAAAACATAATATTAATAATCATTTTCATAGCATCTAAAATATAAATATAAGACCTCATAGACGTCCCGTTATCTTGTAAGCTTATTTTTTTTTTAATCAGACCCTTTTTGATTAATTCATAAATAACTCTATTATCATTTTTCTTATTTCCAGGACCAAAAGCCAAGCAAAGTCTGACTGATTTAGTATTTAAATTATATTTTTTTTTATAAATATTTAAAAAAGTTTCCCCTGACAATTTTGAAAAAATATATGCAGCTCTATCCATACTGGTATTTATTTTACCAATATCGCTTTCTTTGGGTTTATTTTTGAGACCAAAATAAACTTCACTAGAACTAAGAAATAAGAAAATTCCTCTCTTTTTTTGTAAAAAAATCAAATCTTTTAATATCGATGTATTTAAAATAAAAGTTTTTAATGAGTCAGCCAAAAATTTTTTTGGCTGTCCATAAGTTGCAAGATGAATAATGTAGTCATATTTTTTATTTGAAGGTATTTTTTTTTTACTTAAATCAATTTTATAAAATTTAAATAATTTATTTTTTTTCAAGAAATTTAGATAATTTGGGACTTTATTTTTGTGTATAAGAGTGATGTTTTTAGGTTTGTTTTTTTTTTCTAATGCTTTTAAGAAAAATGCAATAAAGTATTGCCCTAATAAGCCGGTAGCTCCTGTAATCAGAATTTCTTTGTTTTTTAAAAATTTATGTTTTTTAGGATTGTAAATCTCACCTATTTCTGAATAAATAAATTTTTTAAAAATATTTTCCATTATTTTTTATTAAATAAAAATTTAATTAATTTTTTTTCAATTATTTTTTCTTGAAAACCTATTTCTTTGTCTATTTCTCTGTTTGTTCCATAATTAGATAAAAATTTTACAGGTAAAGAAATATTACAAAAGTTGATTTTTTTATTTAGAATATTTGAAATTTCATTATTTAATGAACTTTGATAGTATTGCTCTATTAACATTATTTTATTTATCTTGTTACATGATTTTTTAATTATCTCTTTATCTAAAGGGACAATTGTCGTTATATAAATTACATTAACATCGTATTTTTTAATAAAATTCTTTATGAAACTTAAAGCAGGGCCCACAACAATAACTGTTGCCTTATTACCTTTTTGTATGATATTTGCTTTTCCAAATTTAATTTTAAACTTTTGATCATTTTCTCTTTCGCTTAACCTAAAGTATGTGGGAAAATTATTTTTATAAGAACTTAAAAAAAGTTTGTTAAATTCGTATGAGTTTCCAGGAATAACTATTTGCATATTTGGAATATTTTTTATTAAATTAATGTCTTCCGGACAATGATGTGTGCAACCAAGTTTAGAGTAGTCATAAGAAGCGCCAACACTAACAAAATTTCCCTTTAGTTGCTGATATCCAAAATCAATTTTAATTTGTTCAAAGCATCTGGAAATCATAAAAGGTGCTATAGTGTGAATAATTGGATAGATACCTAATTTTGATAATCCGGCTGCAAAGCTTATTGATGACTGCTCTAAAATTCCAATATTAATAGCCCTTTTTGGATATTTTTTTATTAATTTTCTAAAAGCATGCACACCAATGTCTCCCAAAATTAAAGCAATATCTTTTTGATAAAAAATTTTTTCTATTGTTTTTGTAAATTGTTTTCTCATTCTAAATATTAAATAATATTTTTTGTATTTTTTCTAAATCAGCTTTTTCAATTTTTTTATGATGCCACTCGTTTGGGTTTTTTTCCATAAAATCAATACCCTTGCCTTTAATTGTGTTGCATATAATCATTAATGGTTTCTTATTTTTTATATTTAATGCCTTAATTAAATCAGCATTAGAATGTCCATTAATTTCAACCGTATGCCATCCAAATGAGCTAAATTTCTTAGACAAACTGTTAAGATCAACTGCTCTTTTAGAAGAAAGGTTGTTGTCTAGTAAGCAAATTAAGTTATTTAATTTATGGTGACTGGCAATAAGGCAAGTTTCCCAAATGGTTCCTTCATTGCACTCACCGTCGCCTACAATACAATATACTTTTGATCCTATTTTTTTAATTTTTTTTGCATATGCAATTCCCGCTGCAAATGGAAATCCATGACCTAATGAACCTGTTGACGCATCAATGCCTAAAATTTTTTTTGAATCAGGATGGCCTCCAAATTTACTGTGAAATTTTCCAAAAGTGTTTAGTTCATTTTTATTTAATAATTTTTTTTCTTCCAAGACTACATATTGAGCAATACAACCATGACCCTTGCTAAGAATAACATTTTCTTTTGTTAGGGAATTTTTTTTTGTAGATTTTAAATTAATAAAATTATCATATAATGTATAAATTATATTTAGAATAGAAAGTGAACTTGGTACATGGCCCTCTTGCGCTTTAAAAGCTAACTCACAAATTCTATATCTTAGTTGATTTAAAATATTACTTTTTTTAGACATTTTTTTAAAATAAGCATATATATTAAATAAAAAAAAACTAAATTTATTAATTTTCGTGAAAAAAAAAATAGCAGTTATAACAGGTATTACCGGCCAGGATGGGTCTTATCTGGCTGAATTTTTATTATCAAAAAATTATACAGTAGTCGGTATAAACCGAAGAACGTCCAGCTTTAACACCGCTAGAATAGACCATCTTTTAGCTGAATATCCTCAAAAAAAAAATTCTAGCCTATATTTGAAATATGGAGATTTAACAGACGGTCTTAGTTTAAATAGAATTATAAATGATGTTATGCCAGATGAGATTTATAATCTTGCTGCACAAAGTCATGTGGCTGTATCTTTTGAAGAGCCAGAGTATACAGCAGACACAATAGCACTTGGAACTTTAAGGTTATTAGAAAATATTAAGATGTTAAGAAAAAAAAAAAAAATTAAATTTTATAATGCCTCAACTTCAGAGATATATGGAAATTCTACCGTAGGTCAGCAAAATGAAAAAACACCATTTCACCCAAAAAGTCCTTACGGTACGGCCAAACTTTATTCTCATTGGATTACAACCAATTATCGCGACGCATATGATATTTTCGCATGCAATGGGATTTTGTTTAACCATGAGTCGCCTCGAAGAGGCGAGACATTTGTTACACAAAAAATAATTAAATCACTTGTTAAATTTAAATTTGGCTCAAAAAAAAAACTTTTTTTAGGAAATTTATATGCAAAAAGAGATTGGGGGCATGCTAGAGATTATGTAAAAATGCAATGGCTTATGCTGCAGAGAAGAAAGCCAGAAGATTTTGTTATAGCTTCAGGCAAGCAATATACAGTTAAAGATTTCGTTAATAAAGTTTGTTTGTATTTAAATCTTAATATTAAATGGATAGGAAATGGATTAAAAGAAAAAGGAGTTATCAATGGAAATATTTTTATTGAAGTAAAAGAAAACTTTTTTAGACCAGGCGAAGTAAATCAGTTAGTTGGCGATTCTTCAAAAGCACATAAAATTCTTGGATGGAAGAATAAAACTTCTATAGAAAAATTAATAGAAGAAATGTGTGAAAGTGAAATTAAAAATTTACAATAATAATTTTCTTAGTAAGAATTTTATTTGGTAACTAGTACATTTTTGAAAAAAAACTATAAAAATTAAAATTGTCAAAAAAATTATTCTCAATTTAGAAAAATTTTTTTCTTTTATTGTTGTCTTTAGAAATCTCAATGCCAACCTAAATTGAACATAATAAATTTTATATAACGAATTAATTTGATTATATAAGACTTTATAACCACCTTTGTTTTTTTCGATTATAAATCTTTCTTTGAGTGCGTAATAAAAAATTCTTTTATTTAAGAAAACAACTTTATTTTTTGAAAAGAAATTTAGTGCAGATAGAGTGTCATAATTTGATCTTGTAGTTCCAATTGGTTTGTGATTGTCAATTGATTTTAACAATGCAGCCGTTCTAAATAGCCCAAAAAAAAAGGGATAGGTAGTTCTGATAAATAAAAATTTTACGACATTTAAAAATTTTGAATGTGTGGGTTTTGCAAATTTTACATTTGGCAATATATGTTTGTTATTTTTATCTATTAAATAAAAATTAGAGAATGCTAAATCAGCATTTTTTATATGAATTAAATTTAATAATTCTTTAATGTAACTTTTATTATAAGCATCATCGTCATTAGCAAGAAGACAGTAATTATACTTACTTAAATATTTCTTTACCAAAATTCTTTGAGCTGTTGCTATATCAGTTCGTCTTTTTGAAATATGAAGAGTAATTTTATTTTTAAATTTGGATTGTAAATTTTTTATAATTTTTATTGTGTTGTCAGTTGATTGGTTATCTAGAATATGTATTTTTATTTCTTTATGTGTTTGTTTTAATAATGAAATCAAAACTCTTTTAACAGTTTTTTCTCCATTCCATACATTTAATCCAATTCCCAATAAATCTAAATTTTTACATTTCATATTTAGATTTTGTATTTTTTTTGATTACTGACTATATTTTTTTTATTTAAATATTTTCTAAGATCAACTGGATAATATTTTTTATTATAGGAAATTTTCTCAAGATTATAGTGTAAGTTAGTAAAAATATTTAAAAATTCAAAATATATTTTTTGTAAAAAATGTTCAAAATAATAATAAAAATTTTTATAAATTCCAAGAATATATGGCATGCAAAAAAGGTAGTAAAAATATCTCAAAGGATTCAAAAATAAGTCTGGAAATATTTTTTTTATAAAAAAAAGTTTATTTTTTTTTAAAATAATATTTCTACTGTAAGCATTTTGTGAATAACCGTCGTCATCTATAAAAGCAAGAAATGGTAATGTAACAAATAAATTTATCTTATTTCTTAATATATTAAACGGCCAATCAGCAAAGCAAATTACTTTATTTCCATTAATTTTTAAAATTTTTTTACAAGTAAATTTATTAATTTGATAAAGTGCAGTTCCTGATAAATGTGTTTTTGCAGCGTGAACATTTGCGATGTTGTAAATTTTTTCTACGGGTTTTTTATTAACAAATCCGCTGGGATAACTAAAAAAATTTATAATCTGATTATTTTTAGTTTTGACACCTTTATTGACCCACTGCGCAAATTTTTTCGATGGAACAGCATCATCTTCCATAATAATTGCCTCTGCGATATTTTTTTTTACTATATGCTTATACAAAGATAAATGACTAGCTGCACAGCCAATTTCTGAAGCAGACAAGTATCTACCAATATATGAAAAAGTTTTATTTTTATCATAGATTTTATCTAAAGAATTTTTTTCTTCAAAACTATTACCATCAATTCCTTTTACAATTGTGTAATTTAATTTCAGACTTTTCATAATCTTTTTTAATCTGCTAATTCTTGCCTGATTTTTAAGAGTTATAATAAAAATTTTGATTCCCATGAAATTTCACTTTAAAGATATACTTAATTTGTAAAAAAATATAATAGTAAAATTTATTTATCGATACTTACTAAAATGTACAAAAAAATATTCAAATTAATACATGTTTTTTTTGTATCGGTGGGTTTAAACTTTTTAAAGTTAAAAAATATATTCTATTTTCCAAAATATATTAAAGAATTACTAATATTTATTTTTAAGGGTGGTCACGTATCTTTTCCCTCGCCAGTTCTGGGAGAACATAGTTCGCATTCAGGAAGCTTTGATAAACAATATTTTTATCAAGATCTAATCATTGCAAATTATATTTACAAAAATAAACCAACAAGGCATATCGACATTGGTTCTAGAGTTGATGGTTTTGTATCTAATGTTGCGAGTTTTAGAAAAATTGAAGTATTTGACATACGTAAAAATCATTTTAATCATAAAAATATTATTTTTAAAAAATTTGACTTTATGAAATCAAGTATTTCTATGAAGGAAATTACTGATAGTTTATCTTGCCTTCACACTGTCGAGCATTTTGGATTAGGAAGATATGGAGATACAATCAATCCAGATGGGCACATAATAGGTTTTAAAAATATTTTAACACTTTTAAAGAAAAAAGGTCTTTTTTACTTTTCTGTCCCGATTTCTAAATTAGACCGAGTTTATTTCAACTCAGAGAGAACTTTTGAACCCTCGCGAGTTCTTAAATGGTCAAAGGATTTGCAGCTAGTCAGGTTTGACTTAATTTATGAAAACGGCAAGATATTTTATAATTGTAATGTTAATAATAGAAAAATTTTTTCAGAATTGACTTATGGGTGCGGTCTTTATACTTTTAGAAAAATTTAACTATAACAGTATTAAACTTTGAGAAATTTTCTTTTTCCCATTTTTTTAAAAATAAAAAATTTTTTAATTTTTTGCAGAAGAGTAAAAAAAATTTTTATTCATTATATACTTCCTGATAATGAGCATAAATATCTAGAAATTGAAAATTGTTACGACATGTTTAGCAAAGAAGAAATGCTTAAATGTTATAATCATTTTAGTTCGAAATTTTTAAATTCAGTATTTATTGATGCAAAAAAATTAAACTTTTATGCTTTAAATAAAGCCTTGGAAAATCACTCCTCCCAAAATAATAATTTTTTTGTTGAATTTGGGGTCTATAGAGGTCTATCTATTAATGCTTTCGCTAAGTTACTTAAACCAAAAAAAATATACGGCTTTGATTCTTTCGAGGGTCTTAAGGAAGATTGGGTTGGTACAGACGTTGTTAAGGGAGAATTTAATTTAGCAGGCAATATTCCTAAATTAGATAGCAATGTAGTTCCAATAAAAGGCTGGGTTCAAGATACGGTAGAAATTTTTTTAAAAGAATACAAACCATCAATTGTTTTTGCGCATATGGATTTAGACACCTATGAATCAACATTTTATACTTTAAAAAAAATAAAACCATTTTTAAGCAAGGGTAGTATTTTGCTCTTTGATGAATTGTATAATTATCCAGGTTGGCGCGCAGGAGAATATAAAGCCTTAACAGAAAACTTTAATACAAACGAATATAAAATAATTGCATTCGCAAAAGATGGCTGGTCAGCAGTTATTGAAATTATTTAATAATATAAATTTATTTAATTTAAAAATAATTTAAAATTTATTTTTTTTTAAGAAAAGATTAAAATCATTATTAAGAGTCAAAGAACCCTCAATTGTAAGATGATTATTATCCCTATAACTTAAAAAATCTTCATTTATTTTATGAATAAAGCATTTGTTAGATTGGCATATAGCTTTGTAAGGATTGTAAATTAATATTTTATTATTTTTTAAGTCATTAGTAAGTTTGTTAAGCCGATCAAAGAGGTAGTCGAGATTTCTATTTTTATAATCAGCGGATAAATCAAAACTACAATTTTTGTTATTGATTAGACATTTTACTGGTTTTAAATCTTGATCATAAAAATTTGGAACTGGACCAATAATTAAAAAAATAATTCTTTTATCAAATTTATTATAATTGTCTGTAAATTCATTTAGTTCTGAAATATTATTAATACTCCTTACGTAGTATATATTGTTAAAATACTTTAATTGATCATTAACTTCCCGAGTTGAATACGAGTTATTAGTATTAAAATTTGTATTATTTTTATAGTAGATACTTTTTTTTAATGATTTAGAAATTAAAGGAACAAATATTGCCGTGTGACTATTTCCTTCCATATAAATTAAGTCTTCGGTGTTAAAAAATTTGAAACATTCTTTTTTTAAACCGAAGTCATTAATACTATATTTCTTTGAATTGTCGGTGCAAAATTTATATAATTCATTATTGTTAATTTTTATTTCGGTATAGTTTAATCTTTTTGTGAGTGAAAATTCTTTTTCTAGATAATTATTTTTTAATATAAACTGTTTAAAATAATTCAGATCAAATGTTTTTAGAAAAAAATAAATACTAATTACAAAAATTAAAAATGTCAGTAAATAAATTTTAGAAAAAATATTAATTTTAATATTTTTTAACTCAAGTTTTTTAAATTTATTTTCAATATAAATATATGATAAATGAGATAATATAATAGTACAAAAAAAATTAAAAATTACATTGTTTTCAGATTTTATATAGATATTAGCAAAATATATTACTGGAAGATGCCATAAGTAAAATGAATATGAGATATTTCCAATGTAAACTAAAAACTTGTTACTAAAAAAGAATGAAGTTTTATCTTTTTTAAAAAAAATAAATAGTGAAGTTAAAAATACAATTATGAATTGGTTAAATAGTAAACTCTCTTTATTTGGAAAAAAAATTGCAATTGTTATTAATAGAAAAATTAGCCAGGATTTTTTTTCGTTAATTGTAGCTTTTTTCTTTTCATTCTTAGAATTTTTTTTTATTAAAAAATAAACAAGAGAACCTTGAAGAAATTCCCACGCCCTAAAAAAGGGAGAATAAAATATTAAATTTTGATTTTCTGATGTATAAACAGTCGCAGCAATAGAAATACTTATTGTAAATAATAATGTTTTTATTATTAATTCTTGTTTTAGATTTTTCTTTAGAAAGTAAAAAAAAAAAGGAAAAGCAAGATAGAATTGCATTTCCACACCTAATGACCAGGTATGATTTAATGGGTCCTCAAAAATATTATCAAAATAATTTTTATTATGATTTTGGTAATAAAAATTTGAAATAAAAAAAAAAATGAATTTTATTTTATCTCTATAAAAATCATACTCTGTTAAAGGACCAAAAAATAAAAATATCAAGAAGACAATAGTTATTATAAAAATGTAAACTGGAAAAATTTTTAGAAGTCGTTTTAAAAAAAATTTTTTGATTTCTAATTTATTATTTATAAAGAATCTTTCTTCTAATTGTTTTGTAATTACATAACCAGATATTACAAAAAAAATATCAACTCCTAGGTAGCCCTTAGAAAATATATTTATATTTGAATGGTAAAAAAAAACCAATAACACCGCTATAGCTCTAAACGCTTGTATATAATCTAAGTAGAGCAACTTGGATGATTGATGTTGATATTCAGACATTATATAAATTTTATGAGGATATATAATAATTCAATGTTATAAAATTATTGTAATATATACATTTCAAAAATTTAAATAAGTGAAAAAAATTCTTTGTTTATTGCACAAACATCAATTCGGTAATTTAGAGTATCCTATATCCGTTGAATACAAACTAATTTATAAGACTCTAAAAAAAATAAATAAAAACACCTTTTTTTTTGATACGCATAAGGAAAAAAGCATTCATTTAAGCAATCTTAGAATCCTTGAAAGTGTAAAAAAAATTAAGCCAGAATTAATTTTTTGTCATCAATCCTTTTATGAAATTTATTCAGAAACTTTTAATACTATTAGATCAATATGTTCACCATTGATCATAAATTGGTGCTCAGATGATAGCTGGAGATATAAGCAGCATTCTTTATTAATAGCTCAATCTTTTGATTACATGATAACAACTTACAAATCAGCATATAATAATAATATAAAAAATAAAATTAATTCAATTTTATCACATTGGGGTTGTGATGAAAATTTTTTTACCAAACCCAAAAAAAGATCTTTATATCTGTATGATGTCTGTTTTATCGGAAATGCTTACTTAGGTAGAAAAAAAATAATTAAAGGACTGCAAGATTCAGGTATTAATATTCAGTGTTTTGGTAAAGGATGGGGGGAATTAATTGACGATAAGGAACTACCAAAGATAATGAATAGTTCTAAAATAAATATTAATTTTTCAAGATCAAGAGGTAATCAATTGCAAACAAAGGCTAGAATATTTGAAATTACTGGCGCAGGTGGATTTTGCATAAGTGAGAAATCAAATGAAGTAAAAGATTTTTTTAGGGAAAATCATGAAATAGTAATATTTAATAATTTAACTGAATTAAGAAATAAAATTAAATATTATCTCAAGCATGAAATTAAAAGAGAGCGAATTTGTAATAATGGATATTTGAGGTGTTCCAAAGAATATTATTACAAAAAAATTATTCTAGATATTTTAGAATTAATTTCTAATAAAAAATCAAAAAAACTGACAATAAATTCTCCTTTTAAAAATTTAGATTTATCAACTAGGTCATCATCTATAGTTTTAAGATTTTATAAATATATTTCTATTTTAATTCTTAAAATGTTCTTTTCAAAAGATAAAGCTGTTAAGTTTTCGAGAAGACTTTTATTCGAAATTGAATGGAGAGTAAGGGGAGAAAAAACTTACTCTTCTAAAGGTTGGTGCAGTAATTTATTTAATTATTTATAAATTAGCTAACACCAATTCTTTTGTAATAAATGTTTTTACCTTTTACATTTAAATAGTTCCACAAGTCTATAATAATTTTTTTTTTGCTAGACTTAAATTTTTCCATTTTTTTAAAATTTTTGTCTCTATAACATACAAAAATTACATCTGATTTTTTATAAAAAGTTGTTAAGTTTTCAATTCTTTTGCAATTTTTTTGATTTTTCCATTGATCTACATATTGGTCATAAATGAATATATTATATTTTTTAAAAAAATAATTTTTTAATAATTCACCCGGAGATCCGGTTGTAACAGAAGATTTATCTTTATAAGTGATGCCACAAATCCCTATATTGAGTTTTTTTGTTAAATTTTTATTCTCGATTTTAAAAATTTTTAAATATCTTCGCAATTGTTGATTATTTATTTCATCGATAGTTTCAGGTAAAATAGATAGTAGTTTTTTATTTTTAAGATATTTAGAAAAATTTAAATTATCTCTAGGAAAGCAAGGTCCCGCAAACATAGCTCCTAGTGATAAATATTTATGTCCAATCCTTTTATCAAATCCAATAGTGTTTAAAATTTTAGATGTATCAATATTTTTCTCAGAATCTGCTATTTGACTGATAGTATTTGAAAAAGATATTTTCATAGTCACATAAGAATTAATTGCAATTTTTGCAATCTCGGCCTCTTTTAAATTTAAAAATTTTAATTTAGTAATATTTTTTTTATATATTTTTTTATATATTTTTTTTAGAAGAGAATGACCTTCTTGTAAGTCCGAACCAACAATTACTAAATCACTATTTACGACATCGTTATATATTGATCCAAGTGCTATTAGGTGAGGATTGTAAGTGAGTATAAATTCTCTACCATGCTTTAATTTAAATTTTTTTTCTAAAATTTTTATAAAATTATTACATGATCCAGGATTGACAGTGGAAGTTATATTTATTAAATATTTTTTTTTATTTTTTAAGAACTTTCCAATTTTATTAATGCAGGATAAAATATATCTGTTGTCGAATTCATTATTTGTTTTAGAAGGAGTTGGTAAAATGATAAAAGCTGCCTCAGTTCTTGATATTGCTTTCTTATAGTCATCTTCGAATATAAATCTTGATCGATTTTTTTTGATTAAATAATTAAGTTTAGGTTCTAGATCGATCTTATTAAGTAAGAAATTTTTTTTTACACTTAAATTAACGTCATGACCGTATATAAAGCATTTATTTTCTGCTAGTATTTGGGAAAATATCAGTCCTAATTTACCAAGACCAATACAAAAAATATTTTTCATAATTCTTTAATATAGTATTTGATGTTAAAATATCCAGTACATTATATGTTTTTTAAGGTTTTAAAAATTTGAAAATTTATTTGGGTATATATACATAATCTATAAATGAAAAAAATACTGAATCTTTTAAATAAAAAACAACTTTTATTTTTTTACTTTTTTGGAGCCGCTGTTTTGTTATTGTCCGTTCTTGAAGTTTTAACTTTTTCTCTTATCCAACCAATCATCGGTTTTTTATCTTCTAATAATTCTCAATTAAATCTTAATAGCACTTTTATAACAAAGATATTTCCTGATGAATTTTTGAATTCATATTTAATTTTATTTATTTTTTTTTTTATTTTTGCATTAAGATCAGTTGTTTCTATAGGAATTTCTTATATACGCCAGTCACTTAACAGAAGTATTGATAAAGATATGTCTAATAAAATATATTCACAATATATTCATAAAGATTATTCTTTTTTTTTAAAAAAAAATTCTTCTAGTTTTATTTCAAACATTATTGTGGAGGTCGATAAATTTTCCTACAGATTAGTAGATAGTTTAACTTTTTTTATTGTAGATGTAGTAATCGTTGCTACCATAACAATTTATTTGTTAATAAACTATTTAATCCCCAGCATTATTTTAATAGTGATTATTACCTTATTTTTTTTCATTTTTTATTTCTTTTATAAAAATAAATTTAAAAAAATTGGGATAGAAAGGAGCAATGCAGATGCATTAAAAATTTCATGGTTACAAAAAAGTTTTTATAGCATTCAATCTATTAAATTAGATAATTTAGAATACTTTTTTAAAGATAAATTTGAAAAAGAGGTTAACAAATCTTCAGAAAGCACCTTCAAAATGAATTTTATTTCAGAGCTTCCCAGAAATCTTGCGGATATAATTTTAATTATTGTTGGGTCTTCTCTTTTATATGCACTTCATTTTATTGCAGGAATTCAAAAAGAGTTATTTTTATCAATAATAGGATTGTTCATTCTTGCTATGTTTAGAATATTACCATCTGCGAACAGAATTTTATACTCATTTAATAGCATTAAATTTCATTACCAAACTATTAATAATTTGGAAAAATTAATTAATGAAGGAGATAATTTAAATGATAACAAAAAAGAAAAAGAAATATTTTTGCATCCTATTAAAATTAAAGATTCAATAAAACTTGAAAATGTTAGCTTTTCCTACGATCTAGACGGAGTAAAAAAGAAAATCTTAAACAACGTAAATTTAGAAATTAAAAAAAATAAAATTATAGGTATATGCGGAAAGAATGGTTCTGGAAAAAGTACTTTGCTAAATATTATAACTGGATTATTCGAAACAGACATAGGTTCGGTTAAATTAGACGGTAATAATATTAAAGATTTTAAAAAATTATATCAACATACAATTGGTTATGTTACTCAAAAAACATATTTAACTGATGATAGCGTTATAGAGAATATAATTTTTGGTAAAAAACGAGAAGAGTACAATCAAGAACAGCTGGATAGCGTGATTGATATAGCACAGCTTAAGAACATTATAAATCAACTTCCAAATAAAGAAAATACTCTTTTGGGAGAAAGAGGTGCGAAATTATCTGGTGGCCAGCAACAAAGAATTGGAATTGCCAGGGCTTTGTATAAAAATCCTCAAATAATAATTTTTGATGAGGCTACTAGCGCATTAGATAGTGAAACGCAGGAAAAAATATTGCTTTCAACGGTTTTTAAGAAAAATTCAGAAAAAATTATTATCATAGTATCTCATGACAAAAGAGTGTTCAAAATGTGTGATGAGGTTTATCAAGTTGATCAAGGTAAGTTGACTAGATTAAATGTATGAAAAATGATTTTATTATTAGTGTTATCATACCAACTTACAATCGTTCAAATTATTTAAAAAAAATTATTCCAAAGTTAAGCTTAAAAAATTTTAGGATAGAAGTGATAATCTGCGATAGTTATAGCACTGATAATACTCGAAATGTAGCGTATGAATTAAAAAAAAAATATTCTTATCTAAATATAAAATATTATAATGTTTCAAAGAACAGCCATTCTTTAAAAAGAAATGTAGGAATAAAAAATTCTAGTGGATGTTATATTGTATTAATCGACGACGATTGTATTCCAGAAAAAAATTTTTTAGAAGATTATCTTTATTTACTAAAAAATTATAAAAAAAATAAAGTAATTTTTTGTGGATCGGTAAAGTATACAAATATTTCATTAAAAAAAAATTTTGTAAAATATCGTCAATCAAGACACTTTGTTCTTGAAAAGAAAAAAACTACAGAAAATAAAAAAGCACTAACACCAAAACATGTAGTTAGCATGAATATGGCTTTTAAAAAAGACTTGATATTAAAAAATAGAATATTTTTTAATGAAAAGTTTAATAAATATGGATTTGAAGATTTTGAATTTGCCTACAGAGTAATTGAAAAAAAAATAAAAATAATTCAATCAAGCCCTGTTGTATACCATTTAGATGACAGAAGTTTTGAAAAATATTTAGCGAAAATTAAATTTTTAGGTCACCAAAGTAGTGTTTTTCTTCATAGATTAAATAAGAAAGCTGCTTTAAAAAATAATTTTTTTAAGTTAGAAAATAATTTTATTTTTAAATATTTTTTAAATAACTTTATTTTTAATTTAATTTTTCGTTTTTTTGAAAATTTTTTTGTAAGTATTGATAAAAAATTTATTTATTGTCCATTTATTTATAAACCTGCTATAGCCATAGCTTATATGCAAGGGTGTATTTTAAGAAATAGTAAAGAAAAAAGTGAAAGTTATATAAATAATTGGTATAAATAAAATATGAAAAATAGTACATTTTTTTCTAAGAAAAATATTCTTATTACAGGCGGGACTGGATCATTTGGTTCTTCTTTTATAGATTATATAGTTAGAAAAAATTATAAATTTAATGAGATCAGAATTTTAAGTCGTGATGAAAAAAAACAAGATGACCTAAGAAAGATTTTAAATAATAAAAAAATTAAATTTATCATCGGAGATGTTAGAGATCTTCCAAGTTTAGATTATGCTATAGAGAATGTTGATTATATTTTTCATGCAGCGGCATTAAAACAAGTTCCTTCATGTGAATTTTATCCGATTGAAGCTTACAAAACAAATGTCATGGGCACAAATAATGTCATTCAGAAAGCTATATATTATAGAGTAAAAAAAATAATTTGTCTCAGCACCGATAAATCCGTTTATCCAATCAATGCTATGGGAATATCAAAGGCTATGATGGAAAAGATTGCGCTTTCTAAATCTTTACATAAATCGAAATTTACTCAAATTTGTGTAACTAGGTATGGCAATGTTCTAGGTACTCGAGGTTCAATTGTTCCAACATTATTAAATCAGATCTCAAAGAAATTACCATTAACCGTCACAAATTATAATATGACTAGATTTTTAATGACAATGGATAAGGCGATAGAGCTGGTATTATTTGCACTTCAAAATGGAAAAAATGGAGATTTAATTATTCAAAAAACGCCATCTTCTACAATTGAAAATTTAATTAAGGCACTATTATTAACATTAAATAAAAAAAATTATCCAATTAACATAATTGGTGAAAGACATGGTGAAAAATTACACGAAACATTAATGTCCCGAGAAGAAACTAGTAAAGCTATTAATTATAAAAATTATTTCTTAATTAAAAGCGATTCTCGTTCATTAAACTATGAATCATATTTTAATAAAGGTGTTATTTATAAAAAACCTTTAGAATCTTATAGCTCGGATGGCGTAAAATTACTAAGCGTAAGTGAAGTAGCAAAGTTTTTAGAAAAATTAGATTTAATAAAAAAATTTAAATCATAATGACATATGAAAATATTAGTCATAGGTAGCAATGGTTTTATAGCTAAAAACCTAATTATTTCCTTAAATAGTGTTAAAAATATTTCAATATTCAAAATAAAGAGCAAAAAAGATGATAAAAAAATATTCAAGATTTTACCGAAAGTAGATACTGTTTTTCATCTAGCTGGAATTAACAGAAGTTCTTTAAAAAAAGATTTTTATAAAAATAATCTTTATTTAACTAAACGGATATGTGATTTTATTATAAAAAATAGATTAAATTTAAAATTTTTTTATACTTCAACAATACAAACTAATAAAAGTACTTTTTATGGTTTAACAAAAAAAAAAGCCGAGGATAGTGTTCTTCTCTTAAAAAAAAAAACAAAATGTAGCGTTTTTATTTATAAACTTCCTAATATTTTTGGCAAAGGTTGTTTGCCATTTTATAATTCTGTTATTGCAACATTTTGCTATCAATTAGCAAGAGATAAAAAAGTGACAATCAAAAATCCCAAAAAAATATTAAATTTTTTATATATAGATGATTTGATCGAAAGTTTTAAAAAAAATTTATATAAGAAAAAAAATTTAAAAAATAAATTTGTAAGTTTACCCAAAACTTACAAAATTTCTCTAAGTAATATTTATAAAATATTGTGCGACTTTCAATCTAACTCGAACTTTACAAAGCAATACTCTCAGAAAGGTTTTTTAAAAAAACTTTTTGCTACATATGTAAGCTATTTACCAATATCCAAAACTAAAAATTTTATACATGGTTTTAAAGATTCCAGAGGAAGCTTTTATGAAATATTAAAGTCAAAGCTTTCAGGACAAATTTCTTTTCTATCTGTTGGTAGAGCTCAAACTAGGGGCAATCATTATCATAATACTAAAGTAGAGCTGTTCTTTTTAGTCTCTGGTCGCGTTAAAATTAATACTCAAAATATTTTTAATAATCAAAAATTTAGCTTTATTCTTAGTTGTCATCAAAAGATTCCATACATGGTAACCCAACCAGGTTTTGCGCATAATATTGTTAACATTGGCAAAGTAGATGCTAAATTTATAATTTGGAGCAATGAAATTTTTAATATTACAAAGCCAGATACCCATGTATATAAAATTAGTAAATAAATAATGTATAAAATATTAACAATTTTTGGAACGAGACCGGAAATAATCAGGCTATCTTGCATTATTCAAAAGTTAGACAAATTCTTTAATCACAAATGTGTTAACACAGGTCAAAACTTTGATGTAAATTTAAATAAGATTTTTTTTAAAGATTTAGCTCTTAGAGCGCCAGATTATAATTTGAAAATTAAATCTTTAACCTCAGCAGATTTTTTGAGTAAATTATTTTTAAAAATTGACAAAGTTTTAGAAAAAGAAAATCCAGATGCAATATTAATATTAGGCGATACAAATAGTGCTTTAAGTTCAATATTTGCAAAAAAAAGAAAAATTCCTATATTTCATATAGAGGCTGGAAATAGGTGTCGAGACGAGAGAGTTCCTGAGGAAATAAATAGAAAAATTGTGGATCATATAGCTGATATGAATCTAACTTATTCAAATTATGCTTCAGAAAATTTAATTTTAGAGGGCATTAATAAAGATAGAATTATTAAAGTGGGAAGTCCTTTATTTGAGGTTTTTAATTTTTATGAGTTAAAGATTGAAAAAAGTAAAATTTTAAAAAGATTAAACTTAATAGAAAATAAATATATTTTAGCAAGTATTCACAGAGAAGAAAACTTAGAGTCTATAAAAAATTTAAAAATTATATTTAAATCTTTACATTTGTTGCAAAAAAAATTAAATTTACCCCTTATTTTTTCTGCACACCCCAGAACTATAAAACAAATTAGAAAATCTAAAATAAAACTTCCCAAAAAAATCTTACTAAAAAAACCATTTGGTTATTTAGATTACGTTAAAATGATGAGGTATGCGAAACTTATAGTTTCTGATAGCGGTAGTATTACAGAAGAAACCTCAATTCTTGGTTTGCCATCTATTAATTTAAGATCGTCCAATGAAAGACAAGAAGGTATGGAGAATGGAATAGTTATTATGACTGGGTTGGATCAAAATTCTATACTTGATTCCGCAAAAATAGTTTTGCAAAAAAAGAAGGATAATATTCGTAATGTGTATAGTGACTATTCTAATCCTAATGTTTCCGACACAATCATAACAATTTTACAGAGCTATATTGGTTATATAAAAAACAAGAATTACCCAGAATTTTAGTTTTGAAAATATTAATAGTTACACAATATTTTTGGCCAGAACAATTCAGAATTAACGAAATTGCTCAGGATTTTCTGAAACGTGGATACACAGTAGACGTGATTACTGGTGAACCAAATTATCCGGATGGGAAAATTTATAATGAATATAAAAAAAATAAAAAAAAATTTACAAAATTTTTCAAAATAAATATTTTCAGAGTACCAATTGTAATAAGGGGCGATGCTTCTCCTGCAAGACTTTTACTTAATTATTTAAGCTTTGTTCTTTCAGCAATTTTTATCGGGAGTTATAAATTAAGAAATAGAAATTATGACATAATATTCACTTTTGCTACGTCGCCTATTACGTCTGCTCTGCCTTCAATTTTCTTTTCTTTTATTAAAAATGCTAAACACGTCATATGGGTTTTAGATATTTGGCCGTATATTTTGAAGGAACTCAATATTATAAGAAATAAACATTTATTTTTTATAATAGAAAAAATTGTAGATTATATATACGATAAGTCTGACATTATTTTGGCGCAATCCAAAAGTTTCAAAGAAATAATTCTGACAAGGGTCAAAAATAAAGAAAAAGTAATTTATTTTCCTTCGTGGAGTGAAGACTTGCAGAAAATTTCAAAATTTAATGTAGGCAATAATGTAGCTTTAAATAAAAATAAATTTAATATTGTTTTTACAGGAAACGTTGGAGAAGCACAGAATTTTGATAATATAGTTAAGGCTGCTGACATCCTTAAAGATCATGATAATATTCAATGGATAATAGTAGGAACTGGCAGAAAATTACAAGAAATAAATAAATTAATAAAAAAAAAGAAAATCAACAATTTTTATATTTTAGGTCATAAACCAATTTCTGATATTTTATTCTATCATCAAATAGCTAGTGTTTTATTAATTTCACTGAGTCCTGGAAAATATTTGTCATCTACTATACCTGGGAAATTTCAAACTTACTTGAGAAGTAATAAATTTATTTTAGGATTTATTTCTGGTGAAACAGCTAAATTAATAGAAGAAACCAATTTAGGAGTTCATGTTAATCCATCAGATCCCAAACTTCTTGCTAAGACTATTATTAATTTGTCCAAGAATCCAAAAAAAATAAATAACATTTTGTTTAGAAATATTGGAACAAAATATATAGAAAAGAATTTTAATAAAGAAGTTCTATTAAAAAAACTATCTTTTGATTTAATTCAAATTTTACAAGAGATGAAAATAATTAAAAAAATAGAACATATTCCTATAAACAAAAATTTTTCATTATCAGGATTAAATTTAGCTTTTCTTGGATATTTTGCCATAAGTAAAATTAAAATTTCCAAAGATACCTATTTATGGCCTGACGGTTTTTTTTTCAAAAGATTTTTTAATTTGCATAAAATTAAAAAAATTCCAGGTCGAGATATTATAAATAATTTGAAAATACCTCATAATATTAAAAGAATTTTTATTTTAGGAAATTTAGAAGATAATTCAAAAGAATATTTAAAAAATCTTTATAAAAAAGAAATTATTCATGTTGATCTAGGATATGGAGATGTAGAAGAGATCTATAGAAAAAGCTGTATTAATATTAAATTTTTAAAAACAGATCTTATATATTTAACTTTGCCGACTCCAAAACAAGAACAGCTTTCAGAATTAATTATGAAAAATAATAAATTCTATAAAATTTTATGCATTGGAGGAGCTATTAACATGGCATCTGGTTTCGAAAAACCAGTGCCAGATTTATTAGAAAAGCTAAATCTTGAGTTTCTATGGAGATTAAGAACAGATACGAACAGAAGAATGAAACGATTAATTGCTTCTGGATATTATTATATCTTAGGTGAGTTATTTTTTAAATTTAAAAACCTAAAAAAAAAAGTATTAAATGAATAATAAAAAATTACTAATTTGGGCATCTGATTTAAGTTTGAATACAGGAGAGGGAATTTTATCTAGAGCATTTTTGGCTGAAATTAAAAAAAAAAAACAATATGAGAAAATAAAAATTAAAACATTTGAAAATACTTTCCAAGTAGACAATTTTGATATAAATAAAATTCAATTTCAATCAAATGAAGTAAATAAAAAAAATATTTGGCACAAATATTTTGGCCCTATTTACGGAGCTATTTATCTACGTTTTTTTTCCGCTAAATATGATATTATGTTCTTAAATTACCTGCCATTTTGGAATTTTTTAATTTTTTTAATTTTACCAAGAAAAACAATATTAGGGCCTATTACTGGAGGGCTATATACTGGTAGATGTGATAATTTTAATTTAGTTATTAGAAAATATTTTTTTCCAATATTTTATAATATTTGCAAAATTATTATTTACATCAAATTTAAAAAAATAATTTTTTCAACGAGTATTTTAAAAAACTATCTAAAAACAAATAAACTCTTTCTGTATGATTTTGTCACAATCCTTTTTAATAAAAAAGTTAATAATAAAAAAAAAAAATATGATATTATTTTTTACAATAGAAATCATGCCGCAAAACATTCTAATAATGTAAAAAAAATGATAATTTCTTTATCTAAATGTTGTAAAATATGTGTAATTGGAGATAATTTTAAACTTACTAATATCAAAAATTTCGGATGGATCGATAGAAAGGAAGTTTTTCAGTTAATACAGCAGAGCAAAATAGCTTTTAACAGTTCAGAGAACTTTTTATCAATATTTGGCATTGATTGTGTTAATTACGGAGTTCCTGTTATATCTGATAGTAATATTTTCGCTCAGGCTGAATTTAAAAATAAATTTTACATTAAATTAGATTTGAAAAAATTTAAAAAAAATTATAAAAAAATTTTAAATTTAAATAAAAAAAAAAAAATAGAACAAAATACAGGTTATTGGAAAAATATTTTTTTTAAAAAAAAAAAAATTAGAAATTTTCTTTGTTTATATTTGCTTCGCTAAATATGTTTTATTTATCATCCCAAAAGCTAAAATAAAGAAAATAAAATCAATTCCGAATAATGAAATCGAGTTTTCAAATAATCCCCTAAAGCAAAGATATATTAACAAGACTGCAGAAAATATTTGGAGTGGATGTCCATTAAAAAATAAATTTTCTAGAAAAATTTTTTTAATCAAAATGTTTATAGTTATTATATATATCAAAATTATCAACGCTAAGCCCATTATTCCACCGCATAAGTATGCGTACAAAAAAGCATTTGATGCATTGTTATCGTAAGCAAACCTGTTTCCATCTTTGTCTATGGCAATACCACTTTTTTCATATTTATTTTTAAAATCTAGTAACAGCGCTCTATCAGCCTGTGGGCCATACCCAAGGGTTATTTTTTTTTCTTTGATGATAAAAAAAATATTTTTCCAAATAGTTAACCTCCCAGAGCTATCTGCACCTAAACCAATCACACGATTATTAGGATTTAAATTATCAAGTTGTTGTTGTGCTTTATCTTTGTAATTAATATTTTGTTTTATTAGATAATAACTCTCAAATATAATAATAGGAAAAATTATAACTAGCAAAAAAAGTTTTAATTTTTTTTTAAAAATTACAGGGGATAAAAAAAAAAATAAAATTATACTTAGCATAACTCCAACAAGAGCGCCTCTTGCTTGCATCTTATAAATTAATACGACTGTTAATATGGCTAAAATATATAAAATAATTTTATTATTTTTTTTTAATAAATAAGAAAAGATAAGAAAATAATAAATCAATATCATTCTACTAATTCCAGTAATTCTAGGGTTAGCTTGCTCAAAACTTTTTTCAATGGGATTTAGTGTGCTCGTTCCATAAACAAACTTCAAATCATTTTGTATTGACTCGACTATTAAATAATAAGTGAAATAAATTGAGATAAATCCGATAAAGACAATTGTAACTATTAATATTTTCTCATTAAATTTTTCTAAGTAAAGGTTTTTTGAAATATAAATAATAAGCAATAAATTTATTGCACATGATGTAAGCTGTAAACTATCCCAAGTAGATGACACATTGCTGCTATATTTTTTGCCAAAGGCACTTAATTCGATGTTAGGAATTTCTAAAAATCTATCAGATAAAAAAAGACTAAAAAGTTGCCATAAATAGTATGTGATAAATAATATGATAATATTTTCTGGTTTTTTTATTCTGTTGGTTAAAAAAATTACGATTAAAACAGGAGTTAATACAAACGGAATATAAAATCTAATTAAATTAAATATTGGAATTGTTTTTTTTATTGTAAATGATGATAAGAAAAAATTAATGTGTTCTATTTGTAAAGTGTATGCATAGACAGAATTGACAGACATTAGTGTACAAAGCCAAAAAAACACTAATATATTTTCCTGATTTAAAAATCTCATTATATGTTATTAATACATTAATACAGACAGTCATTGAAGTAATTAGCTTAATTTATGTTTTTGAATAATAATTTAAATAATGCATTTTTAAGATTTATTTTTTGCATATTTCCTTTTTTGTTAATTTCAGGTCCTTTTTTATCAGATTTGTTTATTTCATTAACAGCGCTATATTTTTTAATTTATTGTTTTTTTTTAAGAAATTTTTCTTTCTTTAAACATAGACTTATAGTTTTTTTTTTAATTTTTTATTTATATATTAACATTAATTCTTATTTTGCTTATCAACCTTTAATATCCTTTCAAACTTCGTTCCCTTATTTTAGGATGATAATATTTTCTATTTTTTTTGCTTATTTTTTAGAAAAAATTTTAAATTTAAAAAAAATTATTTTTTATTCATTTTTATGTTCTTATATAATTTTATTTTTTGATTCATTAATTCAAATAAAAACAGGGTCTAATCTTTTTGGATATCCAATAGTCACCGGAAGAGCTGCAAGTCTGTTTAGAGATAAGTTAATAATGGGAAGTTATGTTTCAAGAACATTACCTATTCTTCTTGCTATTTGTTATTTAGAGAATTTTAAGCATAATAATTTTTTAAAACCTTTCTGTATTATTCTAGCTGGGGCTTTAGTTTTTTTTAGCGCTGAAAGGGTGTCTTTCTTTTATTATATTGTAACTGTTCTCGTATATTTATTTTTTTTACCGAACAAAAAGCAGATTATTGCTCATTTGAGTTTGTTTAGTTTCATTTTTTTAATCCTTATTTTTTTCAAGCCTTCATCTGTAGATAGGTTGTACACACATACATTAGCGCAGACAAATCAGAATAATAAATATTTATTTAGTGAGAGGCATGAAATGCATTTTTTAACCGCATATAGAATGTTTCTAGATAGAAAATTACTTGGTCATGGCATTAAGTCCTTTAGGTATCTTTGCGATGATCCCCGTTATACAGTTAATGATGTTATCATTGACAACAATAAAAAATTTTCACCAATAGATGGTTACGTATATTTTGTTAATGTTGATAAAGAAAAAAAATATTTTGTAATTTTTTTGACAGAATTTCAAAAAAAACATTTTGAAAAAAATGTTAATTTTACTGTAAAAGTTAACGCAAATAATAAGAAGGATATTTTTATTCTTGATGGAAAAAATTTTAGATTATTTTTAGAAAATTACTCAATATTAAATACTCAGCTTGTATATAAAGTTTTAAATCAAGTTAAATCGTCATCCGCAGTCAAATATGGAGATTATATTTATTCATATAGTGAATATGAAAATGGTTGTAATACACACCCTCACAGTTCGCACCTTCAAGTGTTGTCCGAGTTAGGTCTGTTGGGATATGTTTTTTTATTTTCTTTTTTTACCTATGTAATTATTCTTTTTTTAAGACATTCAACTAATTTGAATTTAGGCGATAAGATAAAAATCCTTAAAAATGAACGTTTGTATTGTGTGTTTATTGCTTTAGCAATTATCTTAACATTGTTTCCCGTTTTACCATCCGGAAATATTTTTAATAATTGGATTTTATGTATGCTTTATTTTAAATTAGCATTTTTATTCCACTATTTGTATTTTTATAAAAAATTATAAGTTAAATGCTTTTTTTATCATCCATTTTAATATTAAATTTGTTGTTAACTTTTTATTTTAAAAAATTTTCAGAATATTTAGGCCTTTTTGACTACCCAGATAAAAATCGAAAATTACATAAAAGTCCTGTTGCTTCAATAGGTGGCTGCATAATTTTTGCAAATTTATTTGTATTTTTTATTTTTAAAAGCATACAGAATTTTTATTTTGATATAAATTTTGAAGATAATTATTATAATTTTCTTATTTTTTTTATATTTTCTTCTTTATTTTTTTTTATAGGGTTTTTAGATGATAAATATGGTTTAGGACCTAATCTAAAATTATTTGTATTTTCGATTTTTATACTTTGTATATTATTTATTTTGGAAGATTTAGCTTTAACAAGTATTAGATTTTCTTTTATAGAGAAATCATTAAATATAAGTTCAATAAAATTTCCTTTTACGATGCTATGTATTTTATTATTTTTGAATGCATTTAATATGTTTGATGGAATAAATCTTCAATCTGCTATTTACTCATTGCATATTTTCTTAATATTTATCTTGCAAGGAATCTATATAGATATTTCATTAGTTATGATTATATCTCTAATATTTTTTTCTTATTTAAATTTTAAAAATAAATGTTTCTTAGGTAACAATGGCTCTTTAGTTATTGCATTTATAATTTCTTATTTATTTATAAACTCACAAAGTTCTTTATACCCTTTTTATGCAGACGAAATATTTTTAGCTATGGAAATACCAGGCCTTGATTTATTAAGATTAGCTATACAAAGAAGTCTAGCAAAAAAACATCCATTCTACCCAGATAGAAATCATATTCATCATTTATTAATAAATAAATTAGGTTTTCGAAGGACTTTATTCGTCTTGTTATCATTAATTGTAATCCCGAATTTTTTGTCTGCCTTATACGGAAATACTTTATATTATATTATTTTATCTTTAATTGTTTACATTTTTATTATTTTTAGATTAAAAAAAAAAGATTAAAAGTTTCGGATAATTAAAAAAAATATTTATTTTTCACTAAAACAATAGTTGTATTTAAAAAAATGTTTACTCAGTATACAGGATTAATAATACCAACAAGAAATAGACCTGCAAATTTATTTTCAACACTTCAATATTTTTCAAAAAATAAAATAAAGTTTTTAAAAATTATCGTAGTTGACAGTTCAGATAAAAATTTAAAAAAAATAATAATAAATATATGCAGTAAATTTAAAGTTAATCTTTTTTTTACAAAGCCATCCACTTCTCAACAGAGAAATTTTGGATTAAAAAAATTAGATAAATGTAAATTAAAATTTATAATGTTTTTAGATGACGATTTGCAATTTTATAGGGACTCTTTTAAAATTATGAATTTAAATATAAAAAAATATAACAAAAAATTTATTGGATTTTCTTTTAACAACACTAAATTAAAAAATAAAAAATCATTTTTTGAAAAAATTAAAATAAGTAAATTTATTGAAAAATTAGGTTTATATAGTACAATAAATGGAAAAGTTTTAGATAATGGATGGCAAACTAAAATAGAAAATTTAAATAAAAATTTAGAATCACAATGGTTACCAACGTCATCCTCAGTATTTAAAAAAAAAATTATTTTAGGAAAATATTTTAATAAAACATTTGGAAGCTATAGTTATTTGGAAGATTTAGATTTTTCTTTACAATTAAATCCAGAGAGAAAAAATCTATTTTTAGTAGTTTCAAATGCGAAATTTATTCATACAAAAGAAGTTATTAGAACTTCTTTTGTCTTTGGTTATTATGAGTTTATTAATAGGTTTAAAATTGTCAAAAAATTTAAATTAAAAAAAAAATTATTCTTTACGATGGCAATCTGCAAAATATTTTTGACTTTTTTTTCTATTCCAATGAATTATAGAAATATATCTAAATTATTTGGTAATATTGTTGCATTTATTTGTTGTGCAATATTTAATTAATTTTATAAATGAAAAAAATACTAATTATAGAAACTGAGTATGAAGGTCATTATTTAACAGGTTATATAAAATATATTTTAAGAAGTTTTAAAAAAAAAAAAATTAAAATTATACTATTAACATCGATAGACGGAAAAAAAAAAGCAAAGGGACCTTTAAAAATTTTAAGAAATGAAAAAGTAAAATTTCAAGTTGAAGTTATTAGCAATATAAAAATAAATAATTATTCATCTTTAAATTTATTTATAAATCAAATTAAATTATATTTTATAATTAAAAAAAAGTTTGAGTTATTAAACTCAATTACTCCATTTGATTATATATTTGTTACATCTGTTCAAAAATTTGATAAAGCACTGGCACTTTTGGGCAGTCCTTTTGCGGATGTCAATTTTACCGGTATTTTTTTAGGTGCTAAATTTCATTTAAATCATTATGATATCTCACATAGATCCCGTTTTAATTATTTATCAGAAATAATTTTTAAAAAATTATTAAAAATTTCAACTCTCCAGAATATTATAACTAATGACCATTTATTAGAAAGTTATGTAAAATTACACAATTGGAAAGGATTTAAAAAATTAAAATTTTTTCATGATCCTAAAGAATTTAATTTTTATTTTAGCAAATTAGAAGCTAGACAAAAATTAGGACTTCAAAAAAATTCCATTTTGATTTTAGTTTACGGAGCACTTATCGATTCAAAGGGAATTATTGAACTTTTATCAATTTTTAGAGAAAGCAAATTACATAAAAATGTCAAAGTTATTTTAGCCGGAAAACAAATGGAAGAAATTAAATATTTTTTAAAAAATAGCAATTTTGTTAAGAAACTTATATTTGATAAAAAAATATATTTATTTAATAGTTGGATAGATGAAAAAATAGAGTCTCTTTTATTCTCTGCAACAGATATTGTTTGGATTGGATATAAAAATTATTTCTCTCCTAGCGGTGTCCTATATCAGGCAATTCACAAGTCGAGACCAGTGATAATCTCGAATGATGGTTTAATTAATCGTCTAAATAAAAAAATTAAAGTTGGTTATGCTTTAAACATTTTTAAACCATTAAATATTATTGAAGGGATAAACTTTGTACTGCAAAAAAAAAATATAAAAAGATTTAAAACAAATATTTTTAGATTTTCTAGAATCTCAAATTCTAAAAAATGGGTTATAGAATTTAAAAATATGCACGCTAAATTATACTTGTAAATTTTTTAAATTTTTTTTAATTTAATCATCATATGTTCACCAATATTTTTTTTAAGTAGATTAAAGATTTTTGAAGGCATTATTTTAAAATGATCTATCTTTATATACTTGTTTTTTTTATATGGTTTTATTTTATAAGGAAAAATAAAATCTTGATATTTTTCTATGATTTTAAATTTGTTTTTAATTAAATTACTAACATCGTAATCGCTTACTGTATAAACAATTGGACAGTTTTTTTGAGCTTCATATCTGTATTTCGTATCATTCAATAAAAATCTTTTATATGAATTTTTTGCATATAGCATAATTTTAATTTCAGTGTTCTTGTCAGCTATTTCATAGATACTGTTAAATGCTTTTTGCATATTTGGAGTATGATGCAACACTCCAAAAGAATAAATTAAATCAAATTTTATTTTTAATTTTTTTATTTTTTTTAATTCTTCACAATTGTCTACTAAAAATAAAGGTTTTTTTTTTTTTAATTTTAATATTTCAACTCTCTTTTTTGATATCGTTATTGATTCATCAGAATAGTCAATTCCTGTATAATGGGCACCGTTTTTAATAAATTCGATGGCATCTGTCCCAATGCCGCAGCCAATTTCTAATACATTTTTATTATTATATTTTTTAAAATCTGCAAATTTCAAAATATGTTTTTCAACAAAGTATTTTTTTTTTTTTACTTCCTCAAAGTATTTTTTAGTAAAGAGTGCTTTACTAGAGTGTCTGATATTACAAGGTTGTTCATTCCAATAATTTTTAACATCTTTCAATTTTTTATTCATTTGTGTATCTAGTAATTAATGATTAGCTTAAATATTACATATTAACAATAATTAATGGAATTTTTTGTAATTTTTATTCAATCTTTATTTTTTATCTCGCTAATATTTTTTTTATTATTTTTGTATGGTGATTTTTTTTTTTCTATATTATACAAATTTGACAATAAAAGAATAATAGCAGACTACACTTTAATATATCCGTTAGTAGGATTTTCAATACTATGTTTATTATCTAATTATTTATATTTTTTTTTTAATTTAAAGTCACAATATATTTATGTTTTATATTTAGTATTATTATTTTTTTTATTTTTTAAAAAATCTAATAAAAAAATATTACTGATTAATTTTTTTTTAATTTTAAAGAAAATAATTCCTATAGTTTCAGTGTTATTATTTGTCACCCTTCTTAAAGGAGAACAATTTTATATATTTAGAGGAAATTATTGGGATAATATGAATTATATATCTCAAGCAATCTTAATTACCGATTTTTCCTTCTCTGAAATTTTAAATCTACGTTCGCAAAATTTATCAGATCATTCTTATGTTCAGCATGGATCAGGACCAATAGTCATAAGACCTCTTACTACTTTTTTTTTATCTGGTTTTTTTTATACTAAAATTCTAAGTTTTTTTTATTTATCTTTTTTATTTAAAATTTTTTTATTATCATTTATTTTTTTATCCTTTTTGTTTTTATCAAGACAGATGAATTTAAAAAATAACTACTTTTTAAGTCTAAGTTTTGTATTTAGTTTTTGGATATTGTATGTTTTTGAGATAGAGTCCTTATCTCACTTAAATGCTTTGCCCTTTTTTTTATTAAGTTTTGCATTAATTTTACGCTTCAAAAAAAATTCTATTTATAACAACGTCACCGATTACTCTTTATTTTTAATTACCAATATTGCTTTCTTTTTTTTATATCCTGAATTTTTTTCAATATTTACAATAGTTATTTTTTTATTTTTTTTGTTTAATTATAATTTTTATTTTTTTAAAAAAAATAGTTTAAAATTATTTGTTTTAATTTTTTTATTTTTAACATTAACTTTACCAAATTATGAAACTACATATTTTGCTTTAATAGAACAAATAAAAATAGGAACAAACAATGATATAAATTTTTGGGGATATTTTTCATCTTTTTTTATAGGAAAAGATAATGAATATTTAACGGAGAAAAATATTGCTTATGTAAAATATATTTTTAGCAATCATAGTAGTTTTTTTGATACTTTTAAAGAGATCCAATCTATTTTGTCTCAAGTAGATTATAATTTTATCTTTTTAAATCTAATACCTTCTTTTTTTGGCCTTTATTATTTAACTATTTCTGTTTTTAAAAGTTATAGTGATTTTTTTTTCTTTATATTTATCGTTAGTTTGAATCTAATCATTGTAAAAACTTTATTTAAAAATACCATTTATGTATTTAGTCAGAAATCAATTCTATCTAGATTAATTAAATCTTTTATTTTAATATTTTTAATATTTTCAATGTTTTTGATATTTAATCGTGGTTATTGGGCTTTTACAAAGCTGTACATTTATTTTGGCCCTCTAATATTCATCTTTATTTCTTTTACTTTTTATAAAAAAAAAAATCGACATAATTTACATCCAAATTATTTGTTTATCTTTTTATTGCTATTGTTTCCAATTTATAAGTTTTATCCAGATAATTATGGAATCGGAAAATTAGATTCATTCCCGTCGATTATAAATCCTATTTATAAAAAAAATATTAATTGGCAATTGAATGAATCAAGCTTAAATAATTGCAAGATAGTAAGTATTGCCTCTAATGACCCTATCATAAATGGTTATATATCAATAAAATTAAGATATTTTGGATATATGCACAATAAATTTAATACTTATAATTTAAAAAATAATAATACTAATATCTGTGAAGTAAATTTAGTAGAAAAGATATTTACTGTTAAAAATGATAAATAAAAAAAGAGACATCTCTATTATTATTCCTGTTTACAATGAAGCTGCTAATTTATTAGATTTTATTAATAGAACGACCGATACCATGGTTAAAAATAATCTTTCATATGAGATTATTTTTGCAGTTGATCCATCCACTGATGAGAGTGAGCAAATCGTAAAAGAAGAAATCCAGAAAAATAAAAATATTAGAATGATCTTGTTCTCTAGAAAATTTGGCCAACAAATAGCTACAATGGTAGGCATTCAAAATTGCATGGGAGAAGCTTGTGTTGTAATAGATTGTGACCTTCAGGATCCTCCAGAAATTATTATAGCTTTATATCATGTGATGAAAAAAGGTTTTGATGTTGTATATACAAAAAGAGTAACGCGTGCTGGGGAAACTTTTATAAAAAAAATAATTTCTAAAATTGGATATTATATCATTAATAAAATTACTGATGCTAATATTCCAAGAGACGCTGGAGATTTTAGAATTATTTCAAAAAGAGTTATTAATGAGTTAAAACAAATAAAAGGTAATAACTTTTTTTTAAGAGGTCTAGTATCGCATATTGGTTACAAACAAACTTTTATTGAATATGATAGAAAAGAAAGATTTGGTGGACAAAGCAAATATAACAAATATTTTGGCTCTTTTAAAATAGCCTTTGATGGAATTTTTGGTTTTAGTTCAAGACCGTTATATTTAATGTTTATTTTAGGTATATTTCTTTCTTTAATAAGCTTCATATTAGCAATTTATTACCTTTTTCAAAAGTTTTTTACTAATATTACACCTGGTCTTTCTTCTACAATAATCCTAATTTCTTTTTTTTCTGGAGTGCAGTTATTTTGCTTAGGTTTGCTCGGAGAATATGTGGGAAGAATATATGATGAAGTAAAAAAATATCCCACCTTCATTATAGATCAGAAAATTAATTTTGACGAATAAAAAAAAAATTTTAGTTACAGGTTGTGCCGGTTTTATTGGTAGTAATTTAGTTGATTTTTATTTAGAAAAAAAATATTCTATTATTGGAATAGATAATTTATCTACTGGAAAAATTATTTTTATAAAGAATGCTTTAAAAAATAAGAAATTTACATTTTATAGGTGTGATTTATTAAATTTAAAAAAAATAGAAAAGTATTTTAAAAATATTGAATTAGTAATTCATTTATCCGCAAACGCAGACGTTAGATTTGGTCCCACGCATCCTAAAAAAGACTTAGAGCAGAATTTATTAGTAACCTCTAATGTTCTGGAAGCTATGAGATTAAATAACGTTAAAAAAATAGTTTTTTCATCTACGGGATCAGTATATGGCGAAGCAGCTGAATTTCCAACACCTGAAAATAGTCAATTTCCAATTCAAACCTCTTTGTATGGAGCTTCAAAGCTTGCGTCCGAGGCTATTATTTCCGCATACGCAGAATCTTTTAAAATCCAAGCTTGGATATTTAGATTTGTATCTGTATTAGGACCAAGATATTCCCATGGACATGTGATTGATTTTTATAAAAAAATTATTAAATTTAAATCTATTCATGTATTAGGAAACGGTCTTCAAAAAAAATCTTATATTCACGTAAAAGATTGTGTCGATGCAATTTACAAATCTCTAAATTTTTTTAAAAATAAAATTAACATTATTAATATAGGTCATGACGAATGTATAACTGTTAAGCAGTCTTTAAAAAAAATTAAACTTTTACTGCGTAGCAATAAAAAAGAAATTTATCAAAAAAAAAACAAGGGCTGGATAGGAGACAATCCTTATATTTGGCTTAGTAACAGCAAATTAAAGCAAAGCGGTTGGAGACCTAGCAAGCCAATCATGAGTTCCATAGAGGATACGATAAATTATATTAAAAAAAATAAATTTTTATTGAAGTAAATAGATAATTTTGACTTATGAAAAATTTAATTTTAACCGGATGCACGAGAGGCCTGGGACTTGAAATATTAAAATCCTTAATTATTAAAAAATATAATTTAATTTTAATTTCTAAAAATAAAAAAAAATTATTAAGACTAAAAAAAATCTATGCAGGAAAAAAAAATGTTAAAGTATTTATTTATTCAGTTGATTTTTCTAGCTTAGAAAAGTTAAGAAAAACTTTAAATAAAATTAAAGTTAAATTTAAAAGAATTGATATAATTATTAATAATGCTGGCGTTTGGGGGCCGATTGGAAAATTTGAATCTAGTTCTTGGAAAAAATGGATTTCAGCGATTAATATAAATCTTTTTGCATCAATTTATTTGGTAAAATTTTTTTTATCAAGTATGAAAAAAAATAACTTCGGAAGAATTGTTCAGTTGTCAGGAGGTGGAGCTACCGCGCCTATGCCATATTTTAGCGCTTATGCAGTATCTAAGACAGGTATAGTAAGATTTGTCGAAACAATATCAAAAGAATGTGAAAAATTTAATATTACTATTAATGCAGTTGCACCAGGAGCAATGAATACCCAGATGCTTAGTACCGCTTTAAGATCTGGAAAAAAAATACTTGGACCCCATTACAAAAAATTAATTAAACAAAAAAAAGAAGGAGGGGTTGGTTTCGATAAGGCAATTGAATTAATACATTTTTTAATTGATAATAATAAATTTTCAGGGAAACTAATTAGCGCAATTTGGGATAAATGGAATACTAAACCTTTTTTTTATAAAGCTTTAAGTAAAAAGAATTATTTTACATTAAGAAGAAAAATATGAAAAAATTTAAAGTAGCAATTATAGGTATGGGTTTGATTGGAAAAAAAAGAGCTTCAAACCTAGGTTCACAAGGAGAATTAGTTGCCTACTCAGATATAAAAAAAAGCAAATTAGAATTTTTAAAAAAAAATGTAAAAAAAATTAAATTCTTTAAAAATTGGAATCAGCTGCTAAGAGTTAAATCTATTGATATAATAATTATTTCGACAGTTCATAATAAATTGGCAGAAATCATGATAGAAGCCATCAAACATAAAAAACATATTCTAGTAGAAAAGCCTGCCGCTATTAGATTGTTAGATTTAAAAAATGCTATAAAATTGTCAAAAAAAAATAAAAATAAAATTCGAGTAGGATATAACCATAGATTTCACGCTGCAATTTTGAAAAGTAAGCATTTAATTAACGAAGGTTTGTTGGGTCAATTAATGTTTATTAAGTCATCTTATGGCCATGGTGCCAGAATTGGTTATCATAATGAGTGGAGAATGAATCCTAAAATTTCAGGCGGGGGGGAATTAATTGATCAGGGATCTCATTTAATAGATTTATCTATTTATTTCTTTGGAAAAGTTAAAAAAGTTATCGGAGTCTTAGAGTCTTTTTTTTGGAAAAAGAAAGTTGACGATAATTGTTTTGTTACAATTCAGTTTGATAATAATTGTACGTCTTTTTTTCATGCTTCATGTACAGAGTGGAAAAATAATTTTCTTTTTGAAATATATGGTAAAAAAGGAAAAATTAAAATTGAAGGGAAAGGGGGCAGTTATGGTGCAGAAAAACTTATTTATTATAAGATGGGCAAGGAAATGGGGCCACCGTTAAAAAAAGTCTGGAGGTTCCCGAGTCCTGACTTTTCATGGCGCAGAGAAATTAATGAACTATATAAAGATATAACGCTTGATAGAAAACCAAAACCAAGTTTAGAGGAAGCCTATGAAGTTTTGAAAATTATTAAAAAAATATACACAATGAATAAGTTATGATTATAGCACGTTGTCCATTAAGAATAAGTTTAGGAGGAGGCGGAACTGACTTGCCTTCCTTTTATAAAAAATATGGCGGATTTTTAATTGCAGCTGCAATTGATAAATATGTATATGTTACTTTGACAAGACCATTCCGCCCAGGAATATACTTGAAATATTCCCACATTGAAAAAACAAATAAAGTAAAAAAAATTAAACACCCAATAATTAGAGAAGTTTTAAAACAAGAAAAATTGTTCGATATTCCATTAGAAATTACAACTCTTGCAGATATACCATCTGGCACTGGACTAGGATCATCAGGCAGTTTTACTGTGGCTTTGATTAAAGCGTTGTATTATCAACAGCAAAAAGTTATTTCGCATAAAGTATTAGCAGAAAAAGCATGCAATATTGAAATCAATAGATTAAAAGAACCATCCGGAAAACAAGATCAATATATAGCCGCTTATGGTGGCATAAATTGTTTTTATTTTAAGAAAAACGATGAAGTGAAAGTAGATTCATTGAACATATCTCAAAAAAATTTAGCCTACTTAGAGGATAATTTATTACTTTTTTATACCGGGATTTCAAGACAATCAAAAATAATTTTAAATAATCAAAAAAAAATGACCCTTAGTAATAATAAAGGCATGATCGAAAATTTAAAAAAAATTAAAAATATGGGAATGCAAATAAAGGGCTATCTTGAGAAAGGTGATTTTAATAGTTTTGGCAATTTAATGAATGAACATTGGCTCGAAAAACAAAAAAGATCAGAAAAAATGACTAATGAAAAAATAGATTCTTTGTATCAAGGTGCCTTGCAAAACGGGGCAATCGGAGGGAAGTTAGTTGGCGCAGGAGGGGGTGGTTTCTTAATGTTTTATGCAAAAGATAAAGAGAAGTTAAGAAATTATTTCTCAAAAATAAACATAGAAGAGGTAAAATTTAAATTTGATTTCGAGGGAGCGAAGATTATTATGTCATGATGTATCCCATTGTGATACTTGCAGGGGGAACCGGAAGTAGACTCGGTCGATTAACTAGTAAAACTCCAAAGGCTTTAATTGAAATAGAGAACAAACCTTTCATTCACTACCAGTTACAACAATTATCAAAACAGGGTTTTAGAGACGTTCTAATTTGTGCTGGATATTTATCGAGTCATATTAAAAAATTTGTAGGTTCTGGAAAAAGATTTAATTTAAACATAAAGTACTCAATTGAAAAAAAAGAGCTTCTAGGTACAGCTGGAGCAATTCGAAAAGCACTGCCTTTATTAAATGATAATTTTTTTATTATTTATGGTGACACATATCTACCTATTAAATTTAAAAATCTACAACAAATATATATAAAAAAAAAAGCTAACGCGTTAATTACAATTTATAAAAATAAAAATAAGTTAGATAAATCGAATGTTTGTTTTAAAGAAAAAAATATATACTATGAAAAAAATAACAATAATAAAAATATGAACTATATTGAATATGGAGTTAGCATTCTAAATAAAAATATTTTTAATTATCAAAAATTGAAACAAGCTTCAGATTTATCTAAAGTATTTAATTATTTATCTAAGAAAAAAATTTTAAAGCATGTAATTGTTAGGAGAAGATTTTATGAAATAGGATCGTTATCTGGTTTATTGCAAACAAAGAAATATTTTTTAAAAAAATAATAGTTATGAAATTTATTAATCAGTATTTATATGAAGTCAAAAATATAATTGATCATTTAGATATTTTACAAATTAACAAAATTATTAAAAATGTTGATTTGGTTCGAAAGAAAAAAGGAAGAATTTTTTTTATAGGAGTAGGAGGTAGCGCCGCAAATGCTTCTCACGCAGTTAATGACTTTAGAAAGTTAACAGGAATAGAATCTTATGCTCCAACTGATAATGTTTCAGAACTTACAGCAAGAACTAATGATGAAGGGTGGAGCACTGTTTTTGAAGCTTGGCTTAAAATTAGTAAATTAAATCATAAAGATTTGTTATTTGTTTTTTCAGTTGGTGGTGGGGACCTTAAAAAAAATATCAGTACTAATATTGTGAATGCAGTTAAATATGCACGGTTAAAGAAAGCTAAAATCTGTGGTGTAGTTGGTAAAAATGGAGGTTATACAAAAAAATTTGCTAATGCTTGCTTGTGCATCCCCTCAGAGAATCCTATACATTTAACTCCACATTCAGAATCATTCCAAGCCATTATATGGCATTTAATTGTCTCGCATCCCAAAATTAAAAAATTCAATACCAAGTGGTAGCTATTGGTTTGATGCGAAAAGCAATTTTTTTAGATAGGGACGGAGTTTTAATTAAGACACCAAAAGTTAGTAATAAGCCAATTGCAATTAAAGAATTAAGAGAAATTAAAATTTTAAAAGGTGTACGTAAAATTCTAAAAGTACTTAAAAAGAAATATATTTTAATTATGATTACTAATCAACCAGATGTTTCAAGAAAAAAAATAAAAAAAAAAGAAGTTGTAAAGATTAATAAATACTTAAAATCATATTTTGATCTGAATGATATTTATGTTTGTTATCATGTTGATAAAGACAATTGTCGTTGTAGAAAACCTAAACCAGGAATGATTTTTAAAGCAAAAAAAAAATGGAATATTGATATAAAAAAAAGTTTTTTAATAGGCGATCGTTACAAAGATATTATGGCAGGCAAGAAAGGTGGCTGTATAAATTTTTTTATTAATTATAACTATGATGAAAAAAAACCTAGTAAAAAATATTGCTTTTATTCAAAGACTTCTTATAGTGCCCTTAAGATTATATTCAATATGACAAAAAATGAAAAATATTAAAAGTTTCAAAAGTCTTAAAATAAAAATTTTTGCTGATGGAGCAAATATTGAAGAAATGTTTTCTCTTAATAAGCAGAAGTTTATTTCAGGGTTTACTACAAATCCTTCTCTTATGCGACAGCAAAAAATTTATGATTACGAAACTTACGCAAAAAAAATTACAAAGGTTATAAAAAATAAATCATTATCTTTTGAAGTCACTTCGGACTGTTTAACCGAGATGGAAACGCAAGCTGTAAAAATCTCTAAATGGTCAAAAAATATTTATGTAAAAATACCATTTGTTAATTCAATGGGGATAAAAACTTTACCATTAATAAAAAAACTTTCTAATTTTGGAATGAAAATTAATGTAACAGCTATTTTTTCATATAAGCAAGCTCAAGAAGTATTAAAAGTTTTGAATAAGAATTCCGACGTTTATTTGTCAATATTTGCGGGAAGAATAGCTGATACTGGCAATGATCCTTGCATAATTATTTCTAAATGTGTTGCTTCTGTAAAAAAGTTTAAAAAGGTGAAAATTTTATGGGCAAGCTGCAGACAGATATTCAGTATATTTGAGGCTAATAAAGCAGGATGTCATATCATAACAGTGCCTCATCAGATTATTAGAAAATTTAACATTATTGGAAAAAATCTTGATAAATATGCTTTAGAAACTTCTAGAGAATTTTATTCAGATTCAAAAAAAATAAATTTTAAAGTTTAGATAGAAACGTTATTAATAATTTAGTTCTTACTAGCAATTAAAAAACATCTAATTCCAAACGGAAAATAAACATTAGATAATTTTTTTTCAATTTTAATTAATAACTTTAGTATAAGATTGTTTGAAAAACTAATTTGTCCCTTTGCAATTTTGTTTTTATTAAAAATTTTGTTATATAATTTAATTATTAAAAAAGGAAAAAAAGCAAAAAAACCTAAATGTTGTTTTTTTTCTATAGTGAATCCAATTTTCTTTAATTTTTTTACAAGATCAGACATTTTATATCTTCTAAAATGTTTTAATTCTTTATCGTAATTATCATACAAAAACTGGTTTGCAGGAACTTCAATAAAAAATCTCCCATTTTTTTTTAACAATTTGTAAATTTGCTGGATAGCTAATTCGTCATTTTCTATATGTTCTAAAACATTTATCATTATAATATTATTAAACTTTATTCTATTTAGTGGGTTTTGAGTGATATCAAATCTTAAAAAAGGAATGTCGGAAAATTTTTTTGATAATTTTTTAAGAGGTTCATAAACTACATCCGATCCAATATATTTAACGTCTTTATTTTTTTTTCTTAGATCGTCAATTAACCATCCGTTAGAGCAGCCTATTTCGAGAATTGTTTTTTTCTTATCTATTTTTAAATTATTTATTAAATTTTCCCGAGAATATAAATCTATCGGATGATCTTTTCCTGAAATTTTCTCGTGCATTAAAGTCAACTTGTCAGACCATCCGCTAAAGTTACTATTATATTCAAGAATTTTTTTTTTAATTTTTCCCCTAGTAAAATATTGATTTCTGTAATGATAAAATTTTTTTTTATTTTTTGGGTCCGGAAATTTAATTTTATCCATTGATTATTATTACAATTAGTCTAAACATTTTATAATATTACTATATCTTGTTACTAAATAATTATAAATGTAATATAAAAAATGAAAAAAAAATTTTTAGTTTGTGGAGCGGGCGGTTTTATAGGAGGGCATCTTACTAAATCTTTATTGCAAGATGGTCACGAAGTTGTTTGCGCCGATATAAAGCCTCTAGATAACTGGTTTCAAATATTCGATTCAAATAAAAATTTTTCATTAGATCTAAAAGAATATTCAAACTGTCTTGAAATAACTAAAGGTGTTGATTTTATTTATAATATGGCCTGCAATATGGGAGGAATGGGATTTATAGAAAATAATAAAGCAGAATGCATGCTCTCGGTTTTAATTAATACTAACTTGCTGCGCGCTAGTTTGATTAATAAAGTTAAAAAATATTTTTTTTCATCTAGTGCTTGCGTTTATAATGCTGACAAGCAAACTAGTAATTTTATAGTAGGTTTAAAAGAGTCAGATGCCTATCCTGCAATGCCTGAAGATGGGTATGGTTGGGAAAAGTTATTTAGTGAGAGAATGTGCAGACATTTTTACGAAGATTACGGATTAGAAACAAGAGTTGCAAGATACCATAATGTTTATGGTCCAATGGGCACATTTGATGGTGGAAGAGAAAAAGCTCCAGCTGCCTTATGTAGAAAATTAATAATTGCTAAAAATTCGGAAAAAAAAAAAATAGATGTATGGGGAGATGGTGAGCAAACAAGGAGTTTTATGTTTATTGATGATTGCATAAAGGGCACCAAGAAAATATTTGAAAGCAATTGTCGTGATGTTTTAAATTTAGGTTCTGAAGAGCAAGTATCTATTAATCAAATGATAAGAATTATTGAAGAAATTAGCGGTTACAAAGTAGATAAAAATTATCAATTAGACAAACCAAAAGGAGTCAGAGGAAGATCTAGCAATAATGATCTAGTGCGTTCAAAACTTGGATGGGATTTTGAAATTAGTTTAAAATCTGGTTTGGAAATAACTTACAAATGGATAGAAAAAGAAATAGCAAAAAAATTAAATAATAATAAATTTTCTATAAAATATTGATACGAGCTGTAGAAATTTTCAAACCTATTAAATCTAAGGACCCTATCCAATTGTGTATAAGAATATATTAAAAATAAAGGGACATTTTTATAAATAGTTTTCGATTCTTATTGCTGAAGAAAAAAATATTAATTTTTTTAGTATTGATATTATTTTACTATATCAATAAATCTGCTTAAGTTTTTTAATAAATTTAATAATAAAAAATAATAAATTTTTCTAAAATATTTTGTAAAAAATTTTTCATTTTGATCTTTTAAATAGATACATTTAGGTTTTATTTTTTCTTTTAATAAAACTTGCCAATCCTGTCGGGTCGGAACTCTTGCCGCCTCATCAATTCTTAACATTGCACTTATTAAAAAATTTTTATTAACTGGAATATGATTAAAAATAAATTTAGGGTTCTCTTCTTTTTTTCTAACCACATCAAAATGGTAAGTTATATATTTTTTTCCCCAAGAAAAGATATGGTAATGTTTATTTATTAGTCCCATAAGCAACGAATCTCCGCCTGGAATGCCCCATATAAATTTTAAGTTTTCATTCATTAATTTATTGTTAATAGGATTCTTAAAAACTAAAACGTCAAAATATTCACCTTGCGGTTCAGAATACTTTTCCCATTTTATTTGTCTTTTAGATAGTTTATTTTCATATAAATTTTTTCTTATTCCTAAAAGTATTTTATCTTGATGCCCTTTTTTAAAAAAATTATTATCTATATTTTTCCAGGCCGATGAATTTTTTAAAAAAATGTCGCAGCTTACTGCAATGCAAATTGAATTTTTTTCTAATTTTTTTTTGGCATATTCAAAAATATCCGAGATATAAATTCTTTTTTTTTTTGTTAAGATAAAGCAAATTTTTTTAAATTTTTTTAAATTATTGAGATCTTTTATTTCTTCTTGTTTTTCTACAAAAATAAATACTTTTTTGATAAAATCTAATTCAATATTTTTATTTACACAGAAAATTAATTCTTTTCTTCTATTAGATTCTAGGTCTGAGTAATAATTTAAGAAAATATATTTGCCCACTTTAGTTATAATGTGTATTATTTGAATTAAATTTATTATAATACACTACTTATCAATATTCTAAAAAAACTAAAAATATTATGAATATTTTAATTTTTGGTGGTGCTGGTTACATTGGTACTAAACTTGTCAAATTGTTATTAGCAAATAAATTTAATGTAACAGTTTTTGATAATCTATTATTTGGAGGTGATCATTTACTTTCTTTTAATGATAATTATCATTTCAATTTTATTAAAGGAGATATAAGAGATGAAAAAATAATTAACCAAATTAATGTTGGTAAATATGATTTTGTTATTCATTTAGCATCCATAGTAGGATATCCAGCTTGCAGATCTAATCCGCAGTTAGCCACAACAACAAACATTGATGGAACAAAAAATATTCTTAAAATACTTAATAACGATCAAAAAATTATTTTTGCATCTACTGGCTCTAATTATGGTCATCAGTCCGAGATTGTTAATGAAGAAAGCAAACTTAGCCCATTAAGTTTGTACGCTGAAACTAAAGTTATTAATGAACAATTAATATCTAAAAAAGACAATCATATAATATATAGATTTGCGACAGCATTTGGCTCATCCCCAAGAATGAGGTTAGATCTTTTGATAAATGATTTTGCTTATAAAGCTATGCACGAGGGTTATTTGATAGTTTATGAAAAAAACCACCAAAGATCTTTTATACATGTTGATGATATTGCAAATTCAATTTTGTTTGCCATTAATAATTTTTCTAAGATGAGAAATAATATATTTAATGTTGGTGATAAATCGATGAACTATTCTAAAGAGCAAATTTGCAATATTATAAAATCTAAACTAGGAAAAGTTTATATTCATTATGCAGATTTTGATAAAGATATGGATCAAAGAAATTACATTGTATCTTATGATAAAATTAATAAGTTAGGATTTAAAGTTTCTATTGATTTAAATTCTGGCTTGGATGAGTTATTTAAATCTTTTAGTTTTCTTACAAAAAAAATTACCTACTCCAATATTTAGTTAAATTAATAATATTTTTTTATAGTAGTAACAATTTTTTTTAGTTCATTTGGCTGAAGTTGTTCGTGAATAGGGAGACAAATATGATGTTTATCAAAATACTCCTGGTTAACTAAACCTTTTGTAATACCCCCAAATATTTGGTACTTGTCTATTCTTCTATGCACAATCGAAACTGGAATATTATTTTTTTGCATAATTTTAAAAAATTCTTTTCTATTTTTAACTAATATTGTATATAGCCAGTTTGAAGATATTTTATCTTTTTTTTTTTCTAAAATTCTAATTTTCTTTAAATCAGATAAATTTTGATCATAAAATTTAGCTATATAATTTAAATAACTAATTTTTTTTTTCGTAATTTTTAAATTCTCTATGCCGATAGTAGAGGCAATATCATTTAAATGATATTTAAAACCAATTTCAGAAATATTATATAACCTTTCACCTTGAAATGATGAACGACTAGTTCTGTCAATCCCAAACCATTTTAGTTTTTGTGCTTGTTTATGCTTTTTCGCATTTTTGCATACAAGCATTCCACCATCACCCGTAGTTAATTGTTTTTTTGCCTGAAATGAAAAACAAGTAAAATCAGATAAGTTTCCTATTGGTTTTTTTCTATATATAGAACCAAGCGCATGCGCAGCGTCTTCAATAACAATTAACTTATATTTTTTGGCTATCTGATTTATTTCAAACATATCGCAAGGATACCCCCCCCAATGAACAGCAATAATCGCTTTTGTTTTTGGAGAAATTTTTTTTAAAATAGACTTGGGGCATATGTTTCCGGTATTACTTTGTATATCTGCGAAAACTGGCTTAGCACCTGCATATAAAATTGCTAATCCTGTGGCAATAAAGGTTTGTGCTGGTAAGATTACCTCATCTCCATTTTTAACTTGTCCACATACTAAAGCTAAATGTAAGGCTGATGTTCCGCTATTGACTGCAGTGCAGTTCTTTAATTTAAATACTTGTGCAAATTTTTTTTCAAATTGATCAGAAATATTCCCAGAGCTTATAAAACTCTTCTTAAATAATAAACTTAATTTTTTATTAACAGAGGAGTTTATAGTTGTAGAAAAAAAATTTATTTTCATTTAATTTTTTTTTTATAAAACTTTATTGTCTCTAATATTCCTTTATTAATCTGAAAGAATTTATAGTTAGAGAAGTATTTTTTAAATTTTTTGTTATCAAGTTGCTTTAAGAGAGCCCCATCTATTTTTGATTTATCATTTTTTAATATGATGTTAGATTTTAATATCTTTTTTACTTTATTTGCGATTTCGAGAATTGAATAAGATTTATTTTGTGCAAAATTAAGCGGTAGCCCAGTTGGTATCTTATTTTTGTCAACTTCTAGAGCTATTAATTTTGCAATATCATCCACATATATCCACTCTCTTTTTGGTTTTCCAGAACCCCAAATTTCAAAAGTTTTTTCTTTTTTCTTTAAGCTTTTAATAAATCTAATAATTATTCCATTTAAAGCATGAGTTCTTTTTGGATCCAGGTGATCACCAGGACCATAAGCATTTGGCAAAATAATATTTTTTGTTTTTATTCCAAATTCTTTTAAATAAAAATCAGATAAATAGTAGGATATTCTCTTAGAAACAGCGAAAGGTTGAACGCTATCATGAGCTTCTCCGTCTAGCCATTCCCACTCTTTCTGCAAGGAAGCCTTGTGAGGATATGCGCAATTTGAAATTAAGTTATAAATTAGTGGTTTAAATTTAGATTTTGATATTGCTTCATATATATTAAAATAAATCTTAGAGTTTTTACTAAAAGTGGTGGCTGGATTTGAATTGATAAATTGCAGACCACCATGAAAAACGGCACTATTAATAATAATATTTGGTTTAATTTCATTGATAACTTTGATTGTTTTTCTTAAATTAAAAATATTAAAACCATTTCTTCTTGATGCTTGAAAAACTTTATGTTTTTTTTTTAAAAAGAAACATAATCTTGATCCAATAAATCCAAATCCTCCAAAAATTAAAATTTTCATTTTTTTATACTATTTTTATTAAGTAAATTTTTTAATTGTAAAAATTTTTTTTGCATTTCGATTAAATTTCTTTTTTTTTTAATTATTTTGTTATGGTTGCAATAATAAGTGCCCTTTTCTATTTTTTTATAAACGACCGAATAAGCTCCTACTGAAGCAAAATCCATGATATTCGCGCCTGGCAATATTGTACTCATGGCACCAATAAGCACAGCTTTTCCGATCACTATTTTTTTTGAATGTACTCTTGAATATTTTCTTATTAAATTTTTATTTAAAGTAGCCGCTGGTATTGAAGGAGAAAAATAATCGTCGGATTTTGTAAAAAACTGGACAAAATTAGATACCGCTGAAAAATCATCAAAATACACACCGTTGTTACCACCACTTATTGTACAACCTCTTGCTATATGAACGTTTTGACCAAATGAAATTTTCCCTTTTATAGTTACATCGTCATCGATTCTAACTCTATCACCAATCTTTCCTTTTGCCTTGTATACTGAAATTTTTCTAGAAATTTTAACATCCTTACCAACCGAAAAAAAACCTAGTTTCATAAGTTCTTTTTTTTGTAAAAATTCAGAATTATTTTTCACAATAGATTAATAAATTATTTGAAGCGACGAAGCAAATGATTGATTTAATTATTTAATAACTAAATATAATGATTTTGGTTCATGATATTCTTTTAAGTAAGGACATATTTTTTTTAATTCATTATAGGCATTGTTTTTTAAATAATTTAACATAAGAAAAATTTCGTATTTGCTAGTATTCATAATTAGAGCCTCGACTAGATATTGCTCATTCCAAAATTTATTTTCTTTTATAATCCATTCCTCGGGATAATCTTTAGGTGTAAATATATCGTGGATATGAACTATGACTCCTTTATTTAGTTTAGGTAAAATTTCTAAAAAAATTTTAAGAACGTCTCCCTGGGGTCTTATTATATGAGAAGTGTCGATAAATAATATGTCTCCACTCTTTAAATTTAAATAATAATTTTCCTCAATATCTTCAATTTTTTTTCTTAAAATTTTAATATTTAAATTATTAAGCCAGTTATTTTCATAAGGCTCAATACAAGTAATTTCTGTGTTTATTTGATTTATATCTTTATTGTTTTTTATTGCCTCTAAAGCAATTAAAGTAGAGTGACCAGATCCTATCTCTAAAATGTTTTTAGGTTTTAGTTGCCTAATTAATTGATAATATATCTCTGCATCCCCATGTTCAAAAAAAGTATTTTTAATATAAAAACTATAATTTGGTGATTTCTTTTCTAGATCTAATTTTATAAGTTCATTCCTGTAAGTTAAATTAGAAAGATTTTTTAGCTGAACATTTAAGTTAAGATTAATACCTGGTAAATTTCGATTATTATTTAGGTTTTTATTAAGTTTATTAAAGTTAAACTGTGGTTCATAATAATGATCTGTTAGTGGAAAAATTCCAAAAAAATTTAAAATCTTTTTGGATATTGGTAATTTATGAGATCCAAACCTCCTATATATCAACATGATAAAGCAAGCTGGAATTAGAAGTAAAAAAAGAAAAACATCGATTGGAAATTTTAGTTTATTAAGAATTTTTTTTAAAATTTTCATCAAATTTGAATATTTATAATTAATTATTGCAGTTGGTTGCGGGGCTTGGATTTGAACCAAGGACCTTCAGGTTATGAGCCTGACGAGCTACCAGACTGCTCCACCCCGCGATAAAGTTTTTAGTTATAACACTATATTTTAAATTATCTACTTCTCTTAATGTGGAAAATTTATAGATTTCATTTTATTTAATCGATATTAGAAAATTCAATTATATTTACAAAGGGATTATATTTGTGTATAAAATTTTGCCTGGTGATTATTGCAAAGGAGTAACACCCGATCCCATTCCGAACTCGGCAGTTAAGCCCTTTAGCGCCAATGGTACTTTGTCTTAAGGCACGGAAGAGTAGGTCGTTGCCAGGCTTTATAAATCCTTCTTAAATTTTAATGAGAAATATATTAATTGTTACAGGAGGAGCGGGGTTTATAGGCTCTAATTTAATATCTGAACTTTTAAAATTTAAAAAATTTAGAGTTTTGAGTATTGATAATTACTCTTCAGGACTATCTAAAAATCATATTAAGAATAAAAGAGTTAAGTATTTAAAAGGAAATACTAAAAATATAGAAGTTTTGTTAAAAAATTATATTGGAAAAATCCATAGTATTTTTCATTTTGGTGAGTTTGCAAGAATCTACCAAAGTTTTAAAAAAATTGATGAATGTTTTAGCTCTAATATTGAAGGAAGCTCTAATGTATTTAACTTTGCACTAAAGAATAAAATTAGGTTAATTTATTCTGCAACTTCTGCAAGTTTAGGAAACAAAGGGAAAGATATGAATTTATCTCCTTACGCTTTTTCAAAAGCTAAGAATTTAGAATTGCTAGAGAACTTAAGGAAGTGGTTTAGCTTTCGATATGAAGTTATTTATTTTTACAATGTTTATGGAGAAAGACAAATTTGCAAAGGAGATATGGCAACAGTTGTTGGGATATTTGAAGATCATTTTAAAAAGAAGAAAAAATTACCAGTCGTAAGACCTGGAACGCAGGTCAGAAGATTTACTCATGTTTATGACACTATAAAAGCTTGTATTTTTGCATGGAAAAAAAATAAATGTAAACACTACTCTATTGCAAGCAAGCAATCATATAGCATTATTAAACTTGCAGGAATGTTTAAAAATAAGATTATTTATTTACCAATGAGAAAAGGTGAAAGGTTTGCATCAGCTTTAACAAAGATGAATTTGAATAATAGGATTATAAGATTAACTGCTAAAATTAAATTGAATGATTATATAAAGAGTTTTTTGATAAATAATCGTTAACTTTTCTTTACAAAGTGTCTTTTAATATATATTTAAGATCATTATGAAAGTTGTAAGTTCTTTAAAATCTCTCAAAAAAAGAGATATCAATTGTAAAGTGGTTAGAAGACGAGGAAAACTTTACGTTATTAATAAAAAAAACCCAAAATTTAAAGCACGACAGGGATAATAGCTTTATGGATATTGATTCTCAAAAAGAAACTTGGTCCAGTTTTAAAAAATTAACTGTATATATATCAGTTGCTATTATTCTTGTTTTGATTTTGATGGCTATTTTTTTACTATAGACTTTTGAATTTAGTAACGAGCTTTCAGTTTTTTAAATTTTTTAACTCTTCTTGTGTTTTCGTCCTTTTCACGCTTTTTTCGCTCAGAGGGTTTTTCAAAGTGACTTTTAATTTTAAGTAAACGGAATACACCTTCTCTTTGTAATTTTTTTTTCAGAGCTCTAAGAGCCTGCTCTAAATTGTCATTTTTAACTTCTATTTTAATATGTGCTTTCCTCCAAAAAAGTGACACGATTTAGCATTTTTGATGTTATATTGTCTATATTTTTATGAAGCTTTTTAAGCACAAACCAACAGAGGGTTATCAAACAAAAACAAGTATAATTAATAGAAGAAAAGCAATCTTAACTACCGCCAAATATACTTTTTTTGGTTTAATCGGTCTTAGACTTTTGTGGTTGCAGGTATTTCAAAAAAATAAATATTCAATTTTATCCGATCGAAATCGTTTTAAAGAATGGAAAATTGCAGCAGAGAGAGGATTAATATTAGATCGTTTTAATAATAAGATAGCTGAAAATCGACAGCTTTATAGAATTGCTTTAATAAAAGGAGATGTTACCGATCTTGATTTTGTTCTAGCAACATTAAATAAATTTTTACGTTTAGATAATGAAATAATTGAAAAGACAAGAACAGATTTTATAAAATTAAGAAAGTTTCAGCCTTACGTTATAAATAAAAATCTAACATGGGCCGAGTTTTCAAAAATAAACAGCAATCTTTTTATTTTAAATGGCGTTCAACCATTCATTTCAATGGAAAGACATTATAATTATCCTTATGAATTTGCTCATGTATTAGGTTACGTGGGTGTTCCAAATGAAAATGATTTGCAAAATCAAAAAGATGATCTTTTTAGAACACCAGGAATTAAGATTGGAAAACTTGGTATTGAAAAAATATTAAACAGAGAGCTTATTGGCACTCCAGGCTTTACTCGTTTTGAAGTAAACGCAGCAGGCAGAGCAGTTAGAACAGTTGAATTTGTAGATGGAGTAAGCGGTAATGCTTTAAAAACATCTCTTGATCTTGAGCTTCAAAAATTAACGTATCAAAAATTAGGACGATATGCTGGATCTGCAATTGCAATGGATATTAAAACAGGAGAAGTTTTGGCATGCGTTTCAACGCCCTCATTCGACACTAATAAATTTGCTTTTGGAATAACCCAACCAGAATTTAATGAATTATTAAAAAATGAACGTAGACCATTAATTAATAAGTTCTTATCGGGCCAATACCCTCCAGGATCAGTAGTAAAACCAATTATAGCTTTGGCAGCGCTAGAGAACAAAATTGTTGACCAAGATTATACTCATTTTTGTCCTGGAAAGATCGAGTTATATGGTCAGGAATTTTATTGTTGGAAAGATGGAGGGCATGGAAGGATTAACTTAAAAGATGCAATAAAAAAATCATGCGACATATACTTTTATGAAGTGGCAAGATTATTAGGAGTAGATAGACTAGCTGAAACAATAAGAAAATTTAATTTTGGTCAAACAATTTTAAAAGATTTTGATGAAGAAAGAAAAGGTTTAGTTCCAGATACAAAATGGAAAAAAAATGCTTTAGGTAAACCATGGTTACTTGGAGAAACTTTAATTACAGGAATAGGACAGGGTTATTTATTAGCTACCCCAATGCAAATTTGTAAATCAATGGCACAATTTGCAAACGGTGGATATGTCGTTAATCCAACTTTTTATCTTGATGAAAAATCTAAATTAAGTCGAATGGATTTTGATGTGGAAAATATAAAAATAATCAATGAAGCTTTAGTAGCAGCAACAAATGAACCTGGAGGAACTTCGTATGGTTCGAGATTAAACGGTAAATTAAAATTTGCGGGAAAGACAGGAACCTCTCAAGTTACAAAGTTAACTATCAAAGATAGAGAGGATAATGCCAATCCAAATGCTAGAGAATACAAGTACAGAGACCATTCTCTTTTTGCAGGATTTGGTCCGGTAGAAGAACCTAAATACGCAGTGGCGGTAGTAGCAGAACATGCAGGACCAGGGTCAAGGATTGCAGCCCCGATTGCCAGTAGTATGTTCGATTTTTTATTTAAAAAGAGAATATCTAATGCGTGAAACAGTAAAAGTCTCTAAAATTTTCTTGTTTATTGAAAAATTTCAAAAATTAGACAGAAGTCTGATTAATATGATTTTAGTTTTGGGACTAATAAGTATTTTATGTTTGTATTCAATAGATAAAGGGCAAGGGACTATTTATTTAAAACATTTAGTCAGATTTATATTTGCATTTTTAGTTTTAATTATAGTTGCTTTTACGCATGTAAATTTTTGGTATCGATATGCATATCATTTTTATTTTTTAATATTATTTCTTTTAATAGTTTTAAAATTTATTGGGGTTACGGCTAAGGGTGCGCAACGTTGGCTTGATTTTGGTTTTTTCCACGTTCAACCTTCAGAAGTTGCAAAGCTTGCGATTATATTAGTTCTTGCAAAATTTTATAATTTAGTAAAAGTTGAAAATACTAATAAATTATTTTCATTACTGGTTTCAGCAATTTTAATTTTAATTCCATTTTTATTAGTTTTGAGACAGCCAGATCTTGGAACTGCAGTATTAATTCTAGGTGCGGCACTAGGAACTTTATGGATCGTTGGCTTAAATCGAAAAATATTTATATCTGGGTTTATAATTGTTATTTTAAGCCTACCCTTCATTTTTGCTGCGATGAAACCTTATCAAAAACAAAGAGTTGTTAATTTTTTTAATACAGAAAGAGATCCATTGGGAGCGAATTACCAAGTTATCCAAGCCAAAATTGGAATAGGATCAGGTGGAATTTTTGGCAAAGGATACTTAAGAGGATCACAAAGTTCATTAGATTTTGTGCCTGAGAATCATACTGACTTTGTCTTTTCCCATTTTGCAGAAGAATTTGGATTGATTGGTTCTTTATTATTATTGTGGTTATTTT
>Ga0214921_10000924_pt1 | contig 51863 bp, 47 predicted proteins | sample LL1505_MetaG_FD_177992 | JGI IMG/M metagenome (GOLD analysis project Ga0214921, IMG submission 177992) | Freshwater microbial communities from Lake Lanier, Atlanta, Georgia, United States - LL-1505 | ecosystem: Environmental > Aquatic > Freshwater > Lake | place: USA: Georgia | collected... | reverse complement strand
ATTATGTAATCTCTCGTAATTATCCAGAGCTTGAAGAGAGTGAAGATCGTTTTTACGAGTTAGTAAGAGCTATCTTTATGAGGCAAGCGGCGCTAATAGCTAAATGGATGCAAGTTGGTTTTATCCACGGCGTTATGAATACAGATAACGTTGCTGTCTCGGGAGAGAGTATAGATTTTGGTCCGTGTGCTTTTATGAACAGCTACGATCCGAATACTGTATATAGCTCAATCGACCGAGATGGAAGGTATTCGTATGGAGCGCAGCCTGGGGTGATGATGTGGAATCTAACTCGCTTAGCAGAATCGGTGCTGCCGATCCTTGATGATAATAGTGACCGAGCGCTAGAGCGGGCTAAGGAGCTGGTGAGTCTCTTTCCTGGCTACTTTAACTCTGAGTGGCAGAGCTGTATTCGAGCTAAGCTGGGGCTAGTCACTAGCGAGCCAGGTGATGACACGATTATTAGAGAATTGCTTGAAGAGATGGTGAACTCTAAGCTTGATTTCACGGCGACATTTAGATCTTTATCTGGCGATCCTGCTTTCACCCTCTCAGAGAATCTTCATAGGTGGCGCGCCGGTTGGGAGGCTAGAATAGATCCGAGCCGTAATCAGAGGGCGTTAGCGGATACTCTTACATCCATAAGGTCGGTAAATCCGGCGGTAATAGCGAGGAACAGCTTTGTTGAGGAGGCGATTAAACGCGGAGTAGAGCAGGGAGATTTTAGCTATATGAATTCCCTAGTCGCGGCGCTACGCGAGCCGTTTGTCAGTCACGAGAAGTTTGGAATTACAGAGAGCGTAGACGAGCCGGGGTATCGAACTTTTTGTGGGACATAGGGAAGAGGGGGGCATACGCACAACGTACTACGCCTGCCGCCTGTCGTAGTCGAGGTTGCGTTCATCGGACCGCGCGCCTCTGGCGCGCTAGTTAGCTTCGGAACTTATCCTCTGTGGTAAAGATTATTATCCTAAAAAGAAGGACAGGTGGAGACTCATCGAATCACTTCTATGTCGAGTGACAACGGGAGCGTTACCCATTTAGTATCGGCAGTGACGATCTTGCTATTGAGTCTCAACCCCGTTGATAGGCAGGCCCTATCTCCGAACGAGAGATTGTGTGATTTTCGATATTTTTCTAACGCGGCGGCTTCGTATGCTAGTTCCGCGTCAAACGGAATTATTTCAAGAGGAAGTTGAGAAAGGTGTTTTCGCGTTTCGATGATATCTGCTCCCCTCTTCAGCACATCGGTTACCACCTCAGACAAGTTAACAGATGAGATGCTAGCACTAGAAATAAGTTGAAGTACTTTATCCGCGCCTGGCTCGTTGTAGATAAATGCAAGTATAGCTGATGCATCTACTACGATCTTTCTCTCGCTATTTTCTCGCTCTTCCTGTTCTTGAATCACGATCTTCCTTTAAACCTAAAAACGGCAGTTAAGGCGGCTGGAAATGGTGCAGATGCTCAAAAGCACAAAGGATTTTGAACTTGTCGGAAGCGCAACCCTGGCACAGTCAGGGTGAGCGTTCGACTGAGCTCACGCCGAAGTCACCGACAATTCAAAAGACGAAGTGCTTTTGGGCAGATGCGCCGTTTCCAGACCCGCAACTGCCGTTTTTAGGTTCAAGCCTCTTCACGCCGTTCAGCAAGGAATTCATCAACCATGCTTTCGCCTGGTTTCTTGAACTGCTCAAAAAATGCCTGAACCTCTTTTGCTGTTTGCAGTACGGTCGTCATGCGGATCCCATCCCCTTCTCGAATAATCAGGAGCTCATCACCCTCTCTAACTCCGAGGCTTTGGCGAATCTCGGCCGGTATTACAATTCTGCCACCCGCTGCAATGCGAACTCTGATTGGCTCGTTTTGGCGCAGATTATCTAAAATGTCCATATTTTAAATGTGCCATCTAGTGTATAAAGTGTCAATAAAAATAAATATGACTTGCTCGGTATGTCTGCCAAATAGCATACTATATTTATAAAAGCCGGTGTTTAGGAGGGCGTTAAATCCTATAGGCACTCCCCATTCCGCGATAATCGTCACATTATTGTAATGAAGTGCGGATGCCTTTCACTCTTGGTTATAAATCGCCGATGGAGTACCAGAAACAACGAGCGTAGCGTTTGCGAAAAGATGTCGAAGGCTGTAAGTTTCAAAGAATAAACTGCGCACGGAGGATAATCTACAACCCCCGTGAAGTGAGCGTCATCAAAAATTGAAACTTGCTGACTCCATGAACATAGGGGAAGGCCATTGTCCAGCTTCGGTTGTAAACTTAGGGTGAAATAGTTATGTCGAGCAATAGTTGGGGATCGTTTGTAAAGTGCATGGCGGCAAAGAATTTTGATACGAACGGGATCGGGTATGTGCTAGTGGCTCGATTAAAGAGTCCTGGCGTTATCCGCTGCGTCTGTTTTTTGGTGGATACTTTCTGTTTGGGAGTTAAGAATTGCAGCTATGTAAAATTGTCCGACGGCGAGCTCTTATCATACATTCAGCAGCTTAGAGAATGCCAAGAAATGGTAGACGTTGAACCAGCCTATGCTAAAAAACTCCTTGAGTCAGCGGTAACATTCGCTGCAGACCTTGGGTTTAGTTCGCACCCAGATTTTGAGAAGTACTTTAAGTCGTTAGCGGATGTCGATTCTTCTAACTGCAGCGAAACCTTTAAATTTGGAAAATACGGGAAGCCCTTTTTTGTTAGCGGCCCGTCCGATAGCAAAAACAAAATTACTTCGATCTTGGAAAAACTCCGCAATAGGTTAGGCGATGATGGCTTTCACTATATGGTATCGGCAGAAGGCCTCGAATAAGGACAAGTGAAATTCGAGCAATTTACAGCGGGCCGCTATATAAGCCAGTCGTCACGTTCTCTGATCCTTGTAGGTGCAGTTTTCAATGTCCCGCACGAGTTTTTCTTGCTCTGCCATCGCCACTCCATGGCTTGTAGACAGCTATCAAAAAGCTAGTGATAAGCCACCTAAATGGTGTATCAGGGCGCTAATTGGGGTAGTCTAGCGTATTTACTACCCCAATTTCCTAGCCCACTACCCCAATTCCGCTTTTCTCCACCGCGCCCCGCGCCCTTTGCCTTCGATGACCAAACGGCCCTCGCGTTTTAGCTGATCTAGCACGGCCTTAATCCAATCCCGGCTCACGCTGGGGCAGGCGTCTTGCAGTTCCGAAATGCTGAAAGACCCAAGCATCCGGTCGATGGCCGCGACCACGATATCCGTCTTATTGCCGTGCCCAGTCGCCAGCGACCCGATCCGGCTATCCAATTCGCGGTAGGCGGCCAGCACAGTTCCCAGCCAATACGTCACCCAGGGCATCGGGCTATGCGCGCTCTCGTGCCACCCTTGGGACGCTATAAAAAGCGTCTCGTAATAGCTTTCCTTGGTTTGCTCGATTATGCGCTCCAAACTGATATAGCGCCCGACTTCATAGCCCTGATGATACAGCGCCAGCACCGACAACAACCGCGACATGCGCCCATTGCCGTCAAGGAAAGGATGGACACAGAGGAAATCCAGCACATAGAGCGCAATCAAGATCAGCGGCTCATGCTTCCCCTGCTTCATCGCTAAGCGGAACGCCTCATGCAACGCCCGCATGGCTTCGGCGGTCTGGTGCGGCGGCGTCGGAGTAAACCGGATGAACCGCGTCCCATCGGCCCGCGTTTCTTCGATCTCGTTTTGCGTCGTCTTCCACTTGCCGCCTGTCCCCGTGCCGTATTGCATCAGATCGCGGTGCAGTTGCAGAACGACGCTATCGGTAAACAGAATATCTGCCGCGCTGGAGTGAATCGTCGCCAGCACATCGCGGTATCCGGCGATCTCGCCTTCTGACCGATTGCGCGGCGTCGTCTTCTCTCGCACCAATTCCGCGAGCCGCTCTTTCGACGCGGTAACGCCCTCGATGCGGTTTGACGATTCGACGCTCTGAATAATCGCGACCTGCCGCAGATTTTCCAGCTTCTCTGGCGCTTGCAATCGCAGCAAATCTTGGCGTCCCTTGTGTTCGCCAATCTGGCGGATAATCTGCACCAACTCCGGCGGAGAGGCGAGATCATCCAGAAAATCGCGCAGAAACGAACTCATTCCGTCGCCCTCATTTTTTTGGGCGTGGTGCTTTCGTCTGCCGCCTTGGTGTTGAAGGCGCGATAAATCAGCATCAGGTCAAAGAAATCGGGCGAAAAGCCTTGATACAGACCGTGACGGCGCTCACCGCTGGCAATCGCCTGATAGGTCGAAAAATACATTTCCCGACTGGTGACTATGACACCGTTCTCGATCTTGTGTCGCGCTTCGCCGGATGGCGAGAAATCCTTGTCTTTGGGATCCACCCCTTGCAGCTTGGGAACTACGAACTGGCGGCAGGTGTCGGTTTCCGTCTTCATGCCACACCCTCCTTCGCCATTTTTCCCGATTGCCGTTCCATAAAACTCCTACGCGACCAGCGTGTCTTTTTTGCCGCTCTTGGATCTCAAGAAATGCTTCATCGCCAGCCGAATCAGGATCGCCGCCGATACACCACTCGTTGCCGCCAGCCGCTCAATAGCCTCGTAATCCGCCGGATCAACGCTGATATTGATTCGCTTCATCGGCCGAGTCGCCTTCGGTCGCCTGCGCTTGTTTGACCCGCATGGTATTTACCTGATACACGGATAATACAAAGGTTCTATGCCATAATCGGGGTCTAGGGCAAGCTATAGGATTCCAATGGCCGAGGATTGATTTCGCATATGCGCTTTAGACGTGCGGCCTAGCAACTCTTTGAGAACTCACGTCCATAGTCGCTCTCTTGGTCAGTGGTTACTACGACTGCTTTCGGATGACTGGCCGCCATTCTGACGATGCAGGCATCAGCGTATGAGATCGGTACGGCATTTTCAGACCCGCAACTGCTCAATTTAGGTTGAATGCTGACACTGACCAAAGGTGATAACGATCCGATCTAACGAGATACGCGACTATGGCTCCGGTATCAAGAACCGCCACCTTAGCAGCTTGGCAGCAGCTAAATCCCCACACCCACCCAAGCACCGATAAAAAATGTGGCGCTCAAGTAGATCCACAGCGCTGTAAACAGCAGGTGAATTAAGAAGCTGGTCGGCACTAGAGTGCCACGGAAGTGATATTTTTAAGTTTGATAACATACTAATACTTATTACCAGCTAGTCCTAAACCGCATGAGCCAGCTAAGAGCAGCCCCGAAAGACCATGAAATCCCGGAGCGCAGAGGTACATCGAGACTGTATGGATTTACGTTACCTGGTTCTCCGTAGTCGTCACGATATCCTCGCCAGTATTCATTAAATCTTTCCCCAAAATAAGGCAGATCTCGCAGTCCAAAAAGTGCATGGGCTCGAATTTTATCGTTATCAGATGTTAACCCTGAAATCAGAGCGCGCCTGGCCTGACCAGATAGTGGAATTTCTGGGCGGCGGCTTTCGTTCAACAATCTAAAGGCCTCAGAGAATGTAAATTCATCATCTCTCTTAACCGCCTCCTTTAAGATATTTGGGAGTTCCCGATTAAACTGCCTGGGTTCGCTTTTTAGGAGATGGAGGTAGTAGGGAATGGCTTGATCTGATGAGGCCGGAGCATCATCGCTGTTAACTAGCGTGAGGATCTCCTTCCGTATTTCAGGAGTCAACGCGCCTTGAGCCACCGATGCGTAAAATCCTACTAAGTATCCCCGCTCTCAGACACCGCGCGCAATTCTAAGCCCCCTAAAAACCCCCGGCAAATAATCCGGCAAAAAACCCGGCGCTCTTTCAATTAAATATTTGATATCTAATGACTTATCCGGCCTCGCCAAGCGGCAAAAAGGCGGTACTTCTTACAAGATTAATATAAAAATGAAACGACCAGATAATCCCCGTCTGATGGAGCCTTTACTACCGCCCGATGGAACCAAGGTTCTCGAGGATCTGGCGGTCGAGCTGGTTTCAGCTACTGGAGCCAGCCGGATTACTTGACCGGGTACGGCGTTATTGCGCGGACCAGATGGAGCGTAAAGAGCTGCCTAAGGGCGCGTTCGAAGTTTTGCGTGAGGTGATACTTTTTGGTCCCCTTCCGCGAGCGAGAGTGGGGGATGTAACAGGCTACAAAGAGAGGCAGGCAAGGAGCGTTGTCGCGGCACTCCTCGAGCATGAGTTGTTAATCTCCGAATCCCCTCGCGCGCCTCTTCAGCTTCATATTCCGCACAAAGTTGTCTCAGCCTGGTTTCCGCGGTTGTATCCGGGAGAGCTATAGGTGGCTTGAGGAAGCGAGGTTTTATCGCTCTTCCTTACGGCTAAGGCGTGATCTAAAAAATATTCACTCATCCTGAATTGATTGAAGCAAACCATCTCTGGTAGCGAGGTCAATTAAGGGCGTTAATCCTTTGTCAGGAAAATCCATCGATACCGATGCTTCGTGGTAACGCTTCGCAATAGGATCTTTGAACTCGGCAATGAGTTCGATAAATGACTCCTCGTTCTCGTACTGATCCAACTGTAGCATGATAGCTGCAGAGAGACGTAGCTCAGTCCCATCGCTCGTATAACGGAGAGTCTTCACGTATTGATCTACCTTGAAGGAACTATCATCGGAATCTCTGCCAAGGGCATGACAATGCTCTTGCCACGATTCATAGGGGATTTTCCCTTCAATACCATCAATACCATGGTCTAGTAACTTTCCCACAAACTGCAACGCCCACTCGCGATCGAGAGAAAATAGCGCCGCTTGATCGCAAGCTTGGGAGTATTGCCTCTCGAGTTCCTGTGCTTCTCCTAAACACGGTAAAATTTTCTCGAAGAGACGCGCTGTAGTAGCAGGAAAACGCGAGAGATCGATAGCTTGCAGTTCTTCTGTCGCTCTTGTTTCTAAGGTAATTTTACCAGAAGCTTCCTGGACGCGCGCCCCCGCTGAAAGCGTCGTCATCTGACAAAGTTCAAACATTACTGATTGTTCCGAATCCTCAATGGATGCCGTGAGACGGAAGGTAACTCTATTCTGATTGTTAGAGAGCAAGATCTCCCACTTAGGTAACGGGATCTCGGTCAGCGCTGAGTAAATCAACTCTGTCGGCTGTTCAGATAGGGGTCCTGAGAAAAGCTTGGAGAGGGCTTCTGGTATCCGAGTTACTGCCCTTAATGATTCTGTACTGATATGCATAGAAGTCTTACGCTAAGTCGACCAAAGGACCCTACTATAATTAGCACAGTGGGAATTTACAAGCTCGGCTGTCCCCTATATCTCCAAAAGCACCCGCGCCGCTTTTCCCGTGGCTGCTAGCTCTTTAAGAGCCGGGTCTATCGGATTTTTAGCGGAGGCTTTGCCCTGTAAGTGAATCACTAGTCGGCCTGGATCTGTATCTCCCCGAAAGGAGAGCCTCTCAGCGGAATTCATTAGGCCGTCTATGCAACACGCATCCGGAACGCACTGGGCGGAATCGCACAGATCGGCATATCTAGAAGCAAAGTTAGACAAAGCCTCTAATCCATTGCTGCGGGCACTCAGGTCTTCATTTGGGCTCCCTCGGTCAGTCGCGACGATCGTATCGATTACGCGCGCTCCAAAAGCGAACACCGATAGGCGGACCTGTTTATTCTCTTCCGCTAGAGAATATACGAAGCGAGTAATAGCGCTTAGCATATTGGTATTGGTGTTAAGCTCGCTCATCTTAAATTCATCGCTATCTACGTCAAAGAATCCAAACTTCGGAGACTCAATTACATCGGCTAGATCAACTAAGACGTGGTACGAGTCTGCAATGGAACGACTGCTTTTTTGATAATTTCGAACGATTAAGTCAGCGTTTTTCCCAGAGGCTCGCCAGTCTATGGCTCTTAAGTCGTCACCAGGAACGTAGGAGCGATTAGAATTGAAGTTTTCGTTTCTGCTTTGGGAGATCTTTCGTAGCAACCGAGCGCCTCCATCGCTTTGTTGGATTCTAAGGCTCTTTGTAACCGCATCTTGCCATACACGCGAGTCAACGCGATTAACTGGGAATGTTACCTTTGGAGCGTGTGGAAACTGATTGAGTAGGCTTAAGACGATATGTCTAGTTCTCTCAAGGATATCGTTAGGACGGTCTTGGCGAATGAGCATGTTGTGTCCGCGTTGTATCATCTTATGAAGAGACCTAAGCGAGCTAGCTCCGTCTCGAGCGTGTCCCCAGACACGCTCGAAGATGTCGTGTTCACTTTCCATCGCCAGAAGGCTGCTGTTGGTGTAGCAATAAAGCTGTGCCATCCGCGGGTACGCGTTATTTTGTGTACTGAGTGCTGAATCGCTATCTAAAAATACTTGTTTGAGACGCTTTATGAAGTCTTCCAAGTACTCGTTACCTAGGTGATCAGTATCGAGTAGGGCTAAGGCTGTCTTTATGCGTACATAGCTCCTAAGCCTCAATGAATCCCGAATACTCAATAGGTATGCGACGGTATTCGGAATCGTTGCCTCGAGGATATCTTTCATGATCTTAGGCTTGCGGCGATTGAGGACTATCTTCGCTAGATCTAAGGTAGCTTTATCAGTAACGCCGAATTCCACAGCGTCTAGCACTAGTTTAGAGTGGGGGACTGTGATCCCTTTTCTTATGCTTCTCGCGAGTATCGCTATAGAGAGCTGAAATGCTTTGTGTATCTCTATGGCATCGTCGTGGTTAGGATAAAATCCAGCCTTCCACGTAGTTGTTATGTCGAGTTCGTCAAACGCTGCTTTGATCTCCTGTGTGCTCGGGGTGTAGAGGCAATCCGCGATCTCGTTCAGATCTAGGAGACCAAGTGCATAGAGCTCTTTTAAGAGATAGCCTCGATTAAATTGGTCGATCGGCGAGAACTCGGTTAGTAAATCAGAGTCGCACCTATTCCGAATTAGATCGTACGCCGAACAGAATTGCCCGCCTTCAAGGTCGCCTGATCGACAGACTATGTGCGCCAGATTACATAGCTCTGAGACCGCTGGACTACTTGTAAAATCAATGCTCTTCTTCTCAGAACCTCGAAGGTGCGCCGCTACGATAGTCGTAATAAGCGACTTTAAATCCTGATGAACATGGGGCGGAAAGTACTGTCCGAATATCAAGTGAGCCCCAATATTCAGGTCGATGTTCTGCTCTTTGTCTTCACTATCTTCGCGGCTCAGAATTTCGGAAAGCGCGGCAAAAACCCCTTTAGCTACCTCTATTGGCGAATTTTTTAACGCTGGAAATATTGATTCGAGCGTCCCGCTCGGTAAAGCTTTAGGGGAAAAATAATATGATTTTCCACTCGAGCAGAGGAGATTTATCAAACAATCTAGATCCTCGCCAAAAGTGTTGGAAAAAGCTCTAGTAATGGCATCTCGGTAGTGCTTCGGAAATTGTGCCGCCTGGAGGAGTAGGACCTGACAGGTGTGAGCTCCATCATCGGAGAGATCGGTCCCTCGAACATCAGCTATCAAATGAATCAGTCGGACAAGAAATCTCGTTGACTCGGCTGACGGTGGAAGAGTGCCAGTAAACAAGAACTCTACGCAATCAGACAGGGTGTTTCGGTTGAGTGTGTGAGAAAGCAGATACGCCTGTGCTTCCGGCGATTGTATACGTTCGATTAGATCGCAAAAAAAGAGAGTGCTAGGACGCCCTACACGGTAAATAGTCTGCACCATTTTAGGAAGAGCAGCGCAGATCTTTGACTGCTGAAGCCCAACCAATTTCACCTCTTCTTGGAGGAGTATTCCTACGTCCTGGACGAAAGTATCATACTGCGCGGATTCGAGAGCTTTCTCGTAAGCCTCCCACACCTGCGCCACTAGCACCTCCTGTTCATTCGCAGCTAGGAGCCGATGCAGCTTGGCCTTACTTTGGTGATTAAAATCATCTTTCAACCTGTGTCCGTTAATTGAACTCGGAGCATTCTTACGTGCGTCCGTATTCCAAATATCGCTTCTTGAGATAGCTGAGCGACCGTCGGACCCGCTTAACGCGGCCGTGGTAATCAGCCTTCGCGCTCTCTGACCAACTTGGTAAGAGGTCTTCGCATCCGCGTTAACCAGCTCGCATTTCAGGGCCCCCAGACTCTTCCCCTCCATCGTGCCAATAGAGATGTTCCTAACGCACCAGGTCGTCGGATCAAGGCGGAGTATCGAATTGGATCCGTACACTTTTACCCTAGCATGGGCGGGGGGGCTCTTGTAACTTTTGCCATCGGCAGAGCAAACTGCGCCCCATTCGACTGCGGCGCTGACCCCGGCGTGCGCCAAAAGCTGCTGTAAGACTAACGCTAGTGAAAGACAGTCTCCAACTCCGAGACCTAGCACTAAAGAGATCCTGTGTTTCGAGTCGCACGCTGATAGCAACTCCGATAACTGAGGGTGGCGACTGTATATGAGTTTCTGAGAGGAGAAAAATTGAGCGACGAGCTGAGCTTTTTCCTCTATTGGTAAGTTTAATTCAGCGAATTTTTCAACGAGCTTGGTGAAGGTCTCGGGGACACACAGCTCCGCTTTATGGCAGCTCAAAGGCGAGTGTGAGATGCCTCTTTCTTTTTCGGGATCTGCCGTGTAGGTAACCTCATATTGAGCGCTATCTGAATTGCTTGAATCCAGTTTTCGAATGGTAGTTATACTGAATCGGCTAATTTCGGGAGCATTATTACCACTGTATTCCCGGTTGAATCGCAATGTCATCGACGATTTGCCTAGTTGATGATTAGGCGAAGAAGGTAACTGCGGTACAGATACAATTTGCACCGATCCTTCAGGCGAAACGACGTAGTGACCTTCCACGAGCAGGTGCGAGTGAGGATTGATTTTATAGGAGTAGTTAACAACATCAGCAATCTTATTCGGGCTCGGCAACGAAGGGAGTTCCAGAGAAAAGGTGCCTGCGGATTCCCATCGATCTTCACCTACTGACGGTCTAAGAACATCACATTTATTGGATATACAGAGATCTGGCAGCCCAAGTTTGTGAGGATTGTGCTTTTTTCGTTCAGCTTCAAGCAGTAGCTCGTTAAGTTCACCGTAAACACGATAGAGATCCTCAAGAAAGCTGCTGATTGAGTATATTAAAAACGATTTGCTTGCGTCACCCTCTAGGGCGAAGTACCGATTCGCGAAGTCATGAATGGACTCGATGGAGAGTCCGGCTTTTCTGTTTAGCTCTTCGGCGGTCTCGTAGAGAGCTTTGTCTGCGATCCGAGCAACTCGAGTACTGGTCTCATTGGCGGAGAAAAAATCAATGATGGCGCGGAGTAGTTGTGGCTCTGTTAAAGATTTTAGTTCTTCAGGTAGCTTAATATCTCGTATTCTCGTCTGTATTTCGTCGGGCAAGACTCCGAGGGCGGCAAGTGTATTTGATGGAAGCCTTCGCTTGGAGTGCTGGCTTTCATCGGAGCCGTCTCCTCCGTTGGTTGTTTCGACCGGACGGTCGTTTGAGGCATTAAAATTGGGCATTGCAAAGCTCTACATAGCGCGGCTATAACTCCCTCCGCATTTAGGCTCAGAGGAGTTATGGATCTTTTTTGGCTGGAGGTGACATATGAGACTATGGAGCTTATACTTGGCTCCATAAAGCGGCAGAAAAGTATGCAGAACCTACCCCTCCCCACGCGCCCCTCTTGGGACACATATACCACTTAAAGTAGCCCCACCATGTTTTTCACGGCCGCAGGCTGTGCCGTCTGTATCCCCCCCCCTCTCTCCGTTCTCGCTGGCCTCCTTGTGCAAAAAGAAAGGCAAAGGCTACAGCACCTTCCCCGGATTCATAATCCCCTTGGGGTCGAAAACGTTCTTTACGCCGCGCATTAATTCGATCTCCTCAAGAGATCTCGTATAGGTAAGAAAATCACGCTTTAGAAGCCCTACGCCGTGTAGTGGATTATAAATTCACGGCGGGGTAGCTTGAGAAATCAAGAGCACTTAAAATTATCTAAGTAAGTGTTGCCTAGATCATTTGCAAATCTAGCTCGTAGCCCGGGTACAGAGAGAAAAATCTACCATGTACGACCTAGGCTCCGAGGAATTCGGCTTAATCGAACAAATCTGAATTTAGAGCATCTAGTTCACCTTCGAGAGGAGCAATTAGTCCACTGGATAAGACTCTATGCTTGAACTGTTTCCAACTAAAATCGCTCTCGTAAGCCGTATCACCGATTGAGATTATTGCCCTAAGCTTAGTAGCCTGCCTCTGTTTCTCTTCAGGAGTGCCGCTATCTTGGATAAATTCCCGAAAAGTCGCTTGCAACAGCCCTTCCTCGCCGAGAAGATTGAAAATACCGCTTCCGAATAAACTCTGTTGTTCGCATAATTCTATAAAGCACGGATCATTGGGCTCTAGTTCGTACCTACTCGACGAATGAATTGGGACTCGTTGTTTAAAAACGTTTTTAAGAAACGGCTTGCCGAAATCATCCAGGATACTTGCAGCTAGCTTACCCTCAGCCAATCGATACGCGGTAAGGAATAGCTTTAGCTCAGGGAAATTTGAGTTCACCTCACCGTGCTGCCTTTCAAACTTAGTACTGGTTCTGAGGTAGTCAAGTGCTCGCTTGCATTGCTCTTGTGAGGGTTGTAATAAGAGAGTTTGTCGCTCTAGCTCGCAAACAAGATTCTGTATGTCAATTAGCTTTGGAGTAAGAATACCTAGATATTTCCACGTTATGACCCATTCCTCTTGGTTCAACAATTCACTCCCCCCAAAACTGTGGGCCTCTAGCCGCTTTGACGCTTCTTGATAGTTATTTGCAATGGGAGCTAGCAGCAAGTGCATTTTCCCCTTAAGTGCCTCGAGGGATTTGTAATCAAAGATTCCAGAGGCTCTCCCATCATTTAGAAGCACAGCTTGCTGCTCAAAAGAGAGCTTCTCCATCAAATCAGATAGATGGTCGCCATTAATGCCCATCTCTGCCAATTGATCGGAGGTAAGGTTTTGCAGCGCGTAGTGGAGAGAATGGAAATGAAAATTGTTTAATGTCCGCTTTCCGCGAACAATGATATCCAAATCTTCGGGTAGCTTATGAGAGATTTCAATACTTCTAATAGCTAGATCAGCTAGATGGTCGTTAAAATCACTACCTGACGAGAAGCTATCAGGGCAAAGTAGTGCCATCTGCAGATCAAATTGAAGTTCCCGTTCGTAGTTGCCATCATGTGCGTAAATTGCTTTTTTTAGCGTGGTAATTGATGGGGAGTGAAATGGCATCATCGATCGTTTATGAACTATCCAAAGATCATCACCATCAAGAGTGGGCCCTAGCGCGATCATCGCGTGCGTCGATCTCCAGGATTCTTGCTCGCTTCGTCGACCAGCATAAACCAAGAAACGGCTTTTGTTCGTTTCGGCTTCGAAAAAGCTGATGAGCGATTGGTTAATCTTACCAGATGGCGAGTGCTCCGCAGTTGCTTTTGCATTCTGATATATATGCTCCATGAGGCCGGCTTCTCTTAGCTCACGGATCCATTCCTCCTTGCGACAGCCCGTCTTGTCCGTTGGCTTGGAGGAGGCTTGTATCGGAAGAGTTGGAAAGCCTTCGTTTGAGGTCCTCATTACCGCTTGTGCAAAGCTTAGACAGTCGACATAGTTTGCAGACTCACTAGCTCGTTTGCATAGCAAAGCTAAACTTTCGTTAGTTGAATCGCTGAAGCCAGCCGGCCTGTAAGTGTTTTTTGCCGCCCCATTTTTGAGGTTTTTTTCATCGGCTAGCACCTTCATGTAGAGATCATCAAGTAGCGCGCTTGGTTCGAATCCGCGCTCTCTATTCCACTGTAAATTTGTTTGAATATTTTTAGCTAGGCATACTGTGTTCATATCCTGCGGATGCTCTTCTGGTGGGGCCTCTCCCTCGTTCACGATAGCTGCTTTGTTGTTCCGCTCGATCATTTTCGTGTCTCAATATTAAAAAGAGTATTCTGCACAGTGGTACATGGGTTATGGTTCAAAAGAATAAGATGTTGACTTAAGCGAATTAGCTCGTGATCCTAAGGAAAAGAGTTCCTAGTGCTAGAATTTGAGCCGATTCTCGCTGCCTCAAATAGTCCTTGACAAGGCATTTTATCTAGATAAAATGCCCTTGTATGCCTATTTTTAAAAGACTCTTGCAACTGCCTGATTTGTCACAGCAAAATGTCTTCCTGTGGGGTCCCCGTAAGGTTGGAAAGAGTAGTTGGATCCGGACTAGCCTTTCTGATGTCGTTCACATCGATTTTCTAAAGAGTGACGTACTCTCCGAATACGCCAGTAAGCCGTCACTGCTTCGAGAGCGCTACCAGGCTCCGCTGGGAACAGGTCCCATTCCACCAATTGTCATAGACGAGGTCCAGAAGTGTCCAGCGATCCTTGACGAGGTGCACTGGCTAATTGAAAACTCCCAACGACGGTTCCTGCTCACTGGCTCGAGCGCTCGAAAGCTACGACGCGAACACGCCAACCTACTGGGTGGCCGAGCATGGCGACGCGAAATGCGGCCCCTTACAAGTGCAGAGATAAACAGTGGGCCAGGAGAACCCTTCGATATCCATCGTGCCATTGTGCATGGACTCCTCCCCTCGCACTATCTCGCAAGCAGCTACAAAGAAGAGCTACGCGGTTATATCTCCGACTATCTCATAGATGAGATCGCAAACGAAGGAGCAGTTCGCAACCTCCCAGCGTTCTCTGATTTTCTTCGCGTCGCAAGCATCACCAGTGCTGAGCTACTAAACTACACTAACGTCGCACGTGAGGTTGGTGTATCTGCCAAGGTCGTTCGCGGATACTTTCAGATCCTTGAAGATACTCTGCTCGGATTCCGACTTGCGCCATGGTCAAAAAGCAAGCACCGACGCATGGTAGAGACCGAAAAGTTTTATCTTTTTGATGTCGGCGTCTGCAATTATCTCGCTCGTCGAGCTCCAGTGTTTGGTAGTCCTGAGTTTGGCAAGAGCTTTGAGCACTTCATCCTGATGGAACTTCTCGCCTATCGCTCCTATCGGTCGCCGGAGATGGAGCTCAAATTCTGGAGAACTTCGAATCAGCACGAGGTTGACTTCATCATCAACGACAAAGAGATGGCGCTTGAAATAAAGGCCTCTCAAAGAACTGATTTTGTTGACTGCAAACAGCTCACAATTCTACGAGAGGACGGGCCGATTAAACATCGAGTTCTGATCTCCTTCGATCAGGTGCCTAAAACCTTTACCGATAGTTTTGGCACCATTGACATCCTGCCGTGGCAGGATTTCTTGACTAAACTTTGGCAGGGCGAGTTCCTCTGATCGCGCTTTGCGGGACGTACCTCTTCCTCAAGCTCCTTCTATGGAACTGCCCGTTCCACATCAGCTAGAAACCGCTCTCTTCGTGTAGTCTTGCTCTTCGATGCCCATTTTAGTTTAAGCGAATGTTCTCTGTGTCATGCCACAGATATTATCAGCTTCTGGCAACAGCAGCATCTACCTAAACGGCGAGAACGCGCAAGCTTAGCGCGTTCTCCTCCGCGCGTAGAGGAATACCGCCCTTAATACCTGGTAATGTACTCATAGGTTTTTGGAACATGCACTGAGAGCGCTGCCAGAAACTCTAGAGCATCGAACTTCCGCCTTCGCGCAAGGCTACGGCGGGACTGGCGTGAGCCGCACCGTATTTGGTGGTATATGTGACGATATCGTCTTGAATTGAGAGTTTTTCAAGGGAGAGGGGAGCGCGCTCGATGTAACGAGCGACGAACTGCTCACTTTCTTTGTCGTGGAATGGGTCTTCGAGCCAAACGCCGAACCCCGTGTGTTCTTGCGACAAGATCTGCGCCACGTCATCATCAGTGATAAGCTCTTGTTTCTGGAGCTGTGCGAGAATCTTGCCCTATAGCTTCGTTGTCATTGTCTTCCGTATGCAGAACCTACCCCTCCCCACGCGCCCCTCTTGGGACACATATACCACTTAAAGTAGCCCCACCATGTTTTTCACGGCCGCAGGCTGTGCCGTCTGTATCCCCCCCCCCTCTCTCCGTTCTCGCTGGCCTCCTTGTGCAAAAAGAAAGGCAAAGGCTACAGCACCTTCCCCGGATTCATAATCCCCTTGGGGTCAAAGACGTTCTTTACGCCGCGCATTAATTCGATCTCCTCAAGAGATCTCGTATAGGTAAGAAAATCACGCTTTAGAAGCCCTACGCCGTGTTCGGCGGAGATGCTTCCTTTGTAACGCTTTACAGCCTCAAAAACGATCTTGTCTGACTCGTGGCACCGCTCCCAGAAATCCGCGTCAGACATCTCTTGAGGCTTAAGAACGTTGACGTGCAGATTGCCATCTCCAACGTGACCAAATACCGCTACGCGGTATGTTGGGTAGGCCTCACGAATGGCAGTGTGCAGATCCTTCAAGAAAGCGGGGATAGATCCAACCGGAACCGAGATGTCATTTTTGTGAATGGTGTGGTGCTGACTAAGTGTCTCGCTGATTAGATCGCGGAGATTCATAAGTTCCTGACCCTGATTTGTTGACTCGCTCACCACAACATCTTGAATTAGGCCATCCTCATAGGCTTTTGCAAAGACGGTGTTAATCGATTCACGGTCTGATGGTTGATCTATTTCGATCTCAGCTAGTACGTAAGCTTGATAAGATTGCGAGAGCGGATCCCTTACGCCACGGTGTCGGACAACTTCCGAATATGGGATCCGCTCCATAAACTCAAAAGCTGATAGGGTTTTAAACGAATCCCGACATAGAGTAAGAAGTGGAAGGATCGAATCTAAATCTGATAGTCCGCATAAAACACGCGAGATGTCGCGTGGTGGAGAGGAGAGACGCAGAGTTGCCTCGGTTATAATTCCGAGAGTCCCCTCAGAGCCGATAAATAACTGCCTAAGGTCGTAGCCAGAATTGTTTTTAAAGAGAGAGCCATTTAGGTTTAGTATCGCCCCTGTTCCCGTTACTACCTTTAATCCAAGGACCTGCTCACGAAAATTTCCGTATCTGATCACTCTGATTCCGCCGGCGTTAGTGGCGATGTTTCCTCCGATCTGAGCGGAACCACGACTTGAGAAATCAACTGGGAAGTATAGGTCATTTGATAGCGCTGTTTGTTGAATGACCTCAAGTGGAGCGCCCGCCTGGCAGCGGATAGTTCGATCAACTCGGTTGACCTCAAGTATCGAGCGCATGCGTTCCATGTTTATAAGAACCTCACCACGTGTAGCAGTTGCTCCACCACTTAATCCAGTGCGGCCTCCAGAAGGCACTAGGGGAATTGAATTTTCGTAGCAGGTGGTGATGATTGATTGAACTTCCTCAGTTGATTGTGGCAGTAAGACTACAGATGGATTAGGGGTAAAATCTTTAAGCCAATCAGCACCATAGAAGGCTCTAGATTTTTCGTCGGTTAAGACTCGCTCAGGTGGTAAAATCTCGCCAAACAGCTTGGATAACATGCTGATATCATTCATCGGTAATTTCCTGAAGCAAAACAAACAACGTAGCGGAATAGGGGATGGTAGCACATTTAAAAGGTTTTCAGCGACCCTTTAATCAAATCTTGGAGTTTTGAACCGTGAAGCTATTAAGCAATATTAAAAGCGGATTATCGAGCTATTTTGATTGGGTCGCGCGTTGGCGGTCGATTCCGGTTAAGGCGTGGATCGATGGAGCGCAGCTTTATCAACGGGGCGATTTCGAGAAGGCCGCGGAGAGTTATAAGCGTGGTTTAAAGTCTCATCCCAATAACCCAGCAAGAGTTAACGCGCTTCTGGACCTATCGCATTGCTTGTTCCGTTTGCGAAGATTTGAGGAGGCTGAAAATTATCTGAAGCAGACGATCTCTCACTTCCCCAAAACTCGTGAAGGATATGTTCGGCTGGCACGTTTGCAACTTTGGTTGGGGTACGCGATTGAGGCTCTTTGGACTATGCGGATCTGCGTTCAGCGTATAGCGCCGGACCCAGAGATAGCTACTCTCTTCATCACCGCGGTAGTTGAATCTAAAGCTGATGCCGCAGTGATCTCCGAGGCGCGTAGTTTGCTAAGTCGTGTTCATTACGACGCCGGCGGCTTCCCGAGACTTGAGGTGGCTCGCGCGCGTCTTGAATTGGCAGGTGGAGATTTTGAAAGTTCAAGAGAGGATCTAGCTAAATTAGCCGCGCAGGACCGCGGGCCATTCGAGGCTGTTGTCTCTTTTGCTGAAGTACTTATCTCTGAAGGCAAGCTAGCGTACGCGAGACATCACTTGCACCGCGCGTTGTCAGCGGCACCGGAACATCCGCGGGTGCTCCGGTTGTTGGCTCGAAGTTATCTGACTGAAGGCGCTTTCTATGAGCCTGATTACGCCGTTCAGCTCGCTTTAAAAGCGTGTCAGGTGACGGGCTGGAGAGGCTTGCATGAGACCTACACTTTAGCGCAAGCATATGTGGCTTCCGGCGATAAGGTGGCGGCGTTACTGGCGGCTATGAGCGCCAAGAAGGTCGCTGGCAGGCTGATCGGTGGCTACCCGGATATCGAGAGTTTAGAGCGATTTCTACAGGGCGAGGCCTCGGAATCTCAGGCGCAGTAGCCTCTCTGGCATTAAGAATTTATAAGCGCTATGATCGCGGTTATATGCACGCCGGCTGATGTAGATCAGCTGTTATTACGAGAGCCGTATAGGTTTTTATGAGTGGAAATTGGTTATACGAGATAAGTGGTTTAGTCGCGGTTTCTGCCGCTGACGTCCCAAATATCAATAGCGAAGTCCGCTTTAGATGTGGCGATACAGCACAAAGCATACGCCTCGCGGATGGTCAGATCTCAGCGGGAGATTCCGCAAGTTCTGAGATAGTTGGCGATGAGGAGATCTTTAAAGATCTCGCGGCAGGTAGGATCTCTTTGCAGGCAGCCTACAGCGCCGGAAGGGTGGGGCTCTCTGGTGATCCTGAGCCGCTTTTAAGGCTCGCAATGGTCTTAAGTGGCAGTGCCGCGAGCCACAGTTCAGTTGAAGCAGCGATCAGCTAAGAGAGGATTTTTTAAAGTGAATTTAGATGAAGTTTATCAGGAGTTGCTCCTGGACCATTATAAGGCTCCAAGATGTAAAGGGGTGCTTTTAAATCCCGATAAGTCGGTGGATCTTCACAATCCTCTCTGCGGAGATCAGATCTCGTTGGCTGTTAAGTTCTCAGGCGAGGCGATTTCTGAGATCGCTTTTATGGGCCACGGTTGCTCAATTAGCCAGGCCACAGCTTCGATGATGTCTGAGCTTCTGCGAGGCAAATCAAAAGATGAAGCACGTAGGCTATCAAAGTTATTTCGTCAGATGATTAAGAGTGAGGCCCAAGGCGACGCTCTAAATGATTTAGGCGACGCCCTGGCGTTGGAGGGTGTTAAGAAGCACTCAGCACGGATCAAGTGCGCGCTACTCGCATGGGATTGTATAGATCGTCTCTTAAGTGACGATACCAGCAAAAGTATGCGCGACCAGATCCCGGGATAGAGCCTATACGTTTATCAACCCTTCCGAAATCGCCATCCTGACCAGCTCAGCATTGCTGCGCATCTGAAGCTTCTTGAGGATGTTTGCTCTGTGTGTATCAACTGTGCGGGTGCTAATTGATAGAAGCTTGCCGATATCTCGGTTCTTCTTGCCTTGAGCCAACATCAGGAAGATCTCATGCTCTCTCTTTGAAAGGAGATCTTGAGATGTTCCGTTGACCCACGGGACTACTGAGTCCTCTTGATTGTTGTAGTCCTTAGCTTTTACATTTGGACTGACATAGGTTTTTCCGTTGGCGACAGCTTCGATCGCCGATTCCATCTCAGTGAATCCAGATTGCTTCGGAACAAATCCCTGAGCTCCGGCGTTGAGCGCGGCTTGCAAGGCTGAGCTATCGCCATTATTCGATAGGATTAGGATAGGTGATTTTACGCCGCTATTTCGGAGCTTTTGAATAGCATCAAAGCTCGCGTACTTTGACAGTACCATATCAAGAATGATTACATCGGCTTTCCAGGTCGCTGGGTTGCCGAGAAGCTCGCCTGTATCGGCTGACTGGCCCACTACTTCGTATTTATCCGTAGCAGAGAAGGCACGAGCAAAGGCCTCCCTTGTCAGTGATTGATCCTCGACTAGAAAAAGCTTAACCGATCCCATAGTTCCCCTCTCTAAATAGTTCGCAAGGTTTTAATACGAGCCGCATCTGAGCGACGTCTCTTCGACGCGATAGCTACTTCGCTGCCCTTAATGTTCCTTACGGACAATTCTTAAAAAAACTTTAGAGGAAATTAGGGATACGGGACAAAACCTTGCCTAGGCAAGTCCTGGTTTTGCTTCCTTAAGTGCAGGATACCCATGACCTAGGCTTGGTAAGCACCTGAATTAACAGCTCCTCGCGCGATCCTGGGGTAATCTGCGGACAGTAATCCCAGCGAACCTCTGGGGGTAGGGACATCAGAATAGATTCGGTTCTTCCTCCGGTCTGTAAGCCAAAGTGAGTCCCGCGGTCGTAGAGTAGGTTAAACTCAACGTATCTACCGCGTCTAAGAAGCTGGAAGTTTCTCTCTTTATCCGAGTACGGTGTGTTCATTCTGCGCTCGACGATTGGGATATACTGCTCTGTAAAAGCGAATCCCAAGTCACCAGCGAACTTCAATAATTTCTCGTGATCCGCCCCGTCGTTTCTACCGAGATGATCAAAGAATATTCCACCAACACCACGAGTCTCGCCGCGGTGTGGAAGATAGAAGTACTCGTCGCACCATTTCTTAAAGCGCGGATAGTAATCTTGAGAGTGCGAATCGCAGACCTGCTTTAGGATCGTGTGGAAATGAACCGCGTCCTCCTGCTCAAAATAGTAAGGGGTCAGATCCGAACCTCCACCAAACCAAGCTTGATCGTTTAATTCAAGATAGCGCCAGTTGGCGTGGGTTGTTGGGACCATCGGTGAACGTGGGTGGATAACTAGCGATACTCCGGTGGCAAAAAACGGAAGCTCCTTTTTTGGGCCACCTAGCTTCTCGGCAAAATCCGCTGAAACGTGCCCAAAAACCTGGCTAAAATTAACCCCCGCTTTCTCAAAGACGCGACCGTTAGCGAGGACGCGCGTAGCGCCTCCTCCTCCATCTCCACCTTTAATATCTGGTCTCTTCCAATTATCCGTAATGAACTTGGCCTCACCGTCAATGGTTTCAAGACTTGAGCAAATATGGGCCTGAATCGATTGAAATAAACGCGCGGCACGCTCGCCAATTGGTGCAGATTCGGTACTCATAGGGAATAACTACTTATTTAATTCACTTCCTATTAACTCCAAGCATACAGCGGAGGCCCTCTCAATGTCGACAGAAGCGCCTAGATTCTTGGCGGTTAATCCGATCGCTACAATAGCGTTCAAAACTTCAAATGGATCCACATGTCCCATGTGGCCTACCCTTACGATCTCACCTGTTAATTTGCCTTGGCCGCCAGCGAGACGAATGCCGAACCTCTTTCTTACCTCTGAGCGAAGAGTATCAGCCTCGACCGATTTCGGGGGATAAAAACCTGTAACGCTTGTGCCTGGTGCCGTCGGAGCAACGATGCGACATCCTAAGGCGCTTAGCCCTTCCCTTGCTATCCGCGCTAAAAGAGCGTGGCGCTTATAGATATTCTCGAGCCCCTCCTCTTTGAAGATATCAATAGCGGTGTTTAATCCAACGATAATAGTGGAGGCAGGTGTCCAAGATGTCTCGCCAGATAGAAGTGACTTTCGTTCCTTTTCAAGATCGAAATAGAGAGTTCTCTTCGGAGTTTCCTCAACAGCGGCCCACGCCTTCTTTGATAAGAGAACCATCGATAAGCCAGGAGGGAGCATAAATGCTTTCTGAGAACCTGCTATGTATATATCTATGGTCTCTGGGCTTCCCGGCATAGGAGTAGTCGCGCACGAAGAGATCCCGTCGACGATAGTAAGCATATCAGGCGCGATTCGTTTAACTTCTGGAAGTATATCGTTTAGTGGATGCAGTGCTGTAGTTGATGTCTCACTGTGTTGTACACAGAATGCGCGCGCTTTTGGATGAGCCGAGACGACAGCTCTTGTTTGCTCAACAGTGACACCTTCTCCCCATTCAACGATTAACTCGTGAACAACTAGACCGAGACGTTCGCCGATCGACTTCCAACGCGCGCCGAAGGCGCCACCGTTTACTGTGATAATTTCATCTCCAGGCCTGCAGGTATTAAGGATCGCCGCTTCCATCGCTCCGGTCCCAGAGCTCGCCAGAAAAACTGGATCACTATCCCATCCGCACAACCAACGCATTCCCTCAGCCGCTTTTTTTAATTCCTGCTTAAAGACTTCGCTCCTGTGGTGCAGCAGTGGGCGCTCCATCGCTTGCAGGACTCGAAGTGGGATTGGAGTAGGTCCGGGAGTTAAGAGTCGTTCTTTGTAGTTCATGTCGCTTTCTCACATTTACCAAAACACCATGTCGTATGTGTCTCAAACCTTGGCAGGGGAATTGCCTTAGTTAGCTAGGTAACCCCAGTTGGGGTGACTCAGGCGCTAGTTACAGATGCTAGTTCAACTACTTAGCTGGCGCAAGGAAACCGGAGAGTCAAATAGCTGACGGCAGGATTTAGTTGTTGTGCCGCCACTTTTGACACCAAGAGGAAGCCCGAAAACTCCTGAGCGTTATGGAGTTATGAGGGCATAAAGAAAACGAGGACACATGCTCAACCAGTTATCAATGTGGCAGATGGCGATCGATCTCTCATTAGTGACTTCAATCCTAGTGATGGCGTTTAGATATACAAAGAGCTCAAGGGCGCAGGCGCTAATGCCGCGTCTGGTGGAGCTGGAGTCGCGTGTCATCGCCTTGATGAATGACACGGAAGACCGCGCACAGAGAATAAGTGAGCAGCTTATTCGCCGAGAGCAGAATATCTCTAGAAATGTGGCGGATATCGAAAAACGCCAGAGAGAGATGGAGTTGTCGCTAAATGACAGCGATGCCTTAGCGAAGGAGCTTTCTATTATGTGCGAGAGCGCCAGACGTGAAGCCGCGGAGCTAGAGCGTTTAGTAGTAGAGGCTCGAGAGAGCCATCGAGCCGCGACTCAGTCAGCTCGCGCCGAGCATTCTGAGTTTATTCCCGCCAGTCGGTCTCGCTATAGCGACCGCGATCGGGCGCCACAAGCTCGCGCTGAGCAGGTATCGGACCGGAGGTCTACAACTGAAGAGCGGAGTGAGGCACAAAACTCTTCTGTGAAAACTTTACAAGATACCTATCGATTAGCCGAACGGATGCTCATGCAGGGCAGTAAGCCGCAGGAGGTCTCTGAGCGCACGAAGTTATCGCTCGACGGAGTCGAGCGATTGGCTCAGATGATCGAGATAGAGCGTGAAGAGATCAAAGAGAGTCAGGACAGATATGGTACGGCACGCCCAGTAGCCGACCCTCGTCTTGGCGCCCTGGGAATGTCGAGGCGTTAGTTTTTAAAGGGGATTTAAAGGTTGTGATGAGTAGGGAGATTTAAAGATGGATATCGGCACGTATGTATCGACATCTTCTGGAGTTCTGCAGATGCGCAAGCTAGAGGTGCAGAACCACAACCTCGCCAACATTAATACAGTTGGTTTCAAAGGACAGTTTGTAGTCGCAGAGTCCCAGCAGTTTGATAAAACTTTGGCTAGTCAGATCGATGAGAAGGATCCATTCGCCAAGCCGGATCAAACGAGGCTCCCCAATGTGGTCGGAGTGAAAACGCAGATTGATTTCTCGCAGGGGCCGGTCCAATACACCGGGAATCCGTTAGATGCAGCGCTAAGAGGACCAAAGGATTTTTTTGTGATTAATACCCCTCAAGGAGAGCGCTATACAAGGGCGGGCAACTTCGCGCTATCGGCGGCAGGGGAGCTTGTTACTGTCGATGGATATCAGGTGATGGGAGATGGCGGAGCTATTCTGGCGCAGGCTCCGGGAGTTTCCCTTTTTCCTGACGGAAGCGTTAGAGCTGGGCCAAATGTAGGCGCGCAGCCAAATATCGTCGGCCGATTACGAGTTGTGCGGTTTGAAGATACTTCAGGTCTAGAGGCCACCGAAGGGGCGCGGTTTAAGTTGAAAGGAAATAACCGCCCCGTGCAGGTAGATCCGCGCATAGAGCCACAATCCTTAGAGATGTCTAACGTTTCAGCGATAAACGGGATGGTCGACTTAATCGCGACTAATCGAGCATTCGAGGCGTACACAAAAGCCGCGCAGACACTCGACACGATGAATCAGGCGTCGGTAACGCAGTTAGGAAGAAAGCAATAAGAGAGATAGGGAGCAGCTATGATTAGAGCACTGTACACCGCGGCAACTGGGATGAACGCCCAGGAAACGAATATCGATGTAATCTCAAACAACTTAGCCAACGTAAATACTGTCGGCTTTAAAAAGGGTCGCGCTGATTTTCAGGACCTGATGTATCAGTATGTAATTGAGCCGGGCGCGCAAACGTCGCAGACCACTTTCAATCCTACAGGAGTACAGATAGGACTTGGAGTAAAAACCGCGGCGGTTCAGAAGGTTTTCACGCAGGGAGATCTCAGCTCTACTGGAAATCAGCTCGATGTAGCTATAGAAGGTGATGGCTTTTTCCAGGTTCTGCGTCCAGATGGAACATTCGCGTACACTCGAACTGGGGTGTTCCAGTTAGATCAGAACGGCTTGCTGGTAACTTCAGATGGATACCAAGTGGCTCCAGGGATCACGATTCCGCCTGATTCGCTTAAGGTAACGATCGCGAGAGATGGTAGCGTCTCAGTAACTCAGCCAAATAATGCCGTACCGACACAAGTTGGACAGTTAATTGGAGTACGATTCCCGAATAACGCGGGATTGCGCGCGGTAGGTCAGAACCTATACGAAGAGACTCAAGCCTCTGGAGCGGCAGTAAACGGCATATTCAGCCAGCTAGGATTCGGTCGTCTTAATCAGGGCTTCCTTGAGAGCAGCAACGTCAGTGTGGTTGAGCAGGTGGTTAACATGATCACGGCTCAGCGCGCGTATGAAGCATCATCCAAAGGCATAACCACAGCCGATGAGATGCTCAATCAAGCGATTAACTTAAAGAGGTAAGAGAGATGATTAAGAGCGTGTTGCGACAACTGATAATTACAGCTCTCTTAGGTACGGGCTCAGTCAGTTTAGTTAAAGCCGATATAGTCGCCCCTGCTAAAACCGAGATCCGTATCCAGGGGCGAGGTGATGTGATCGTGACAGACGGCGTAATTCGATTGGCTGATATAGCGTTAATCGAGTCCGCTTCAGTGGCTGATGATAGCTCGATAGTTGAGCTGAGGAAGATACCGTTGGGTAGTAGCCCCCGTGCCGGAGAGACCCTGACTATAGAGGGTGTTTCTGTGTTGGAGAAGCTTAAGGACTCTGGCGTGAGGCTCAACACTTTACTGTATACCTTTCCAAAAGAGATCCGTGTCACGCGCGCCTATCGCGAGGTTTCTCAGGATGAGCTTGAACGAGCGCTAAGATCGTTCCTGTTAACACAGGATAGGCAGATCGAGGTTAAGCAGGTTTTGGCCGACCAGCCGATTAAAGTTCCAGCCGACGCTCCACACGTAGAGGTGGTGGCGCTTAATGCGACTCAGCCGGGCCACTTCGGTATCGATTACAGGTCGCACGCTAGCTCAGGCGATGTCCGTTTCCAGATGAAGGCTGTTGCGGAGGAGTGGAGAGTGGTCCCGACAGCGGTAAGGCCGCTTAAGCGTGGTGATGTTGTAACCGCCGCTGATATCAGATTAACAAAGATGAGCGCGGCATCATTGAATTCAGGGGTTTTGGAGCAGGTAGGAGATGTAGTTGATATGGCTCTTCTTAAAGATGTCGGACAGGGCGAGATCTTTACCGCCAAAACGGTCAAGGTCCCAGCGGTCGTTGAGGCGGGCTCCAAAGTGACGATGGTTTTTAGACGCGGCAGGCTGGAGGCTACGGCGGCAGGTATAGCCTTAGAGGATGGCGCTATGGAGCAGGAGATAAATGTCAGAAATGAGTCATCGAAAAAAGTAGTAAAAGCGCGTGTGAGTGACAAAGGTGTGGTTTTTGTTGGAGCTAAGGGATAATGAAGCGTTTAAATCGTATCCATTCGAGGCGCAACGCCAGCGCGACCGCTTTAAAGTGCTTGGGTGTCTTAAGCGTTGGAGCGATTGTAGGGTGTGCGCCGGAGATAGCTCCGAACCCGTACGTGCCTTCGCGGCGCTATGCGACGGTGCCATCGCCTGGAAGTGATAAGCTCCCAGAGCTTCAGGACGAGCGTAGGGCGAACTGGAAGGGTGGTTTTGTAGAGGAGCAGATAGATGAGAGCCGCGCGCGCTTACGTCCTGCCGATGCCCCTCCAGCAGTAGTCGCGATGACTGTTCATCCAACGCAATTTAAAGGATCAGGACAGGATCTAGGCTCTGACGTAAATGTGATAAGGAGCTCAGAGCGTTCTCCGTCAGGATATAGAGGTCCGCTAGATATCGGTGATCCAGGTGTTACCGCATCACTATTTAGAGAGAGTCAGGTAGGCAACGATCCCTTTCGTGACTATCGTGCGTGGCAACCGATGGATCTTGTAACGATCGTTGTTACCGAGCAGTCCCTCGGTCAGCAGTTGGCTAACACCGAGGTTAAATCTAAGAGTGAGTATCTCGCGGCAATAGAAAATTTCTTTGGATTGGAGAAGCAGACTCAGAATTGGACCAACCCGCCGGATTTGACGAGTCTGATTCAAGCGCAAACAAAGAACGATTTTAGAGGTGAGGGCCGTACGCTCAGGCAAGCGCAGTTAAACGCGCGTGTTTCAGCGGTGGTCGCTGAGGTTCTGCCTTCAGGGTTGTTGCGGATTGAGGGTGAGAAGATCATCGCGGTTAATAACGAAGAGCAGGTCTTAGTTATCTCTGGACTTGTTAGGCAACGTGATATCAATTCCAACAACGAGGTTAATGCCTCCCAGATCGCTCAGGTGCGAATTGATTACTACGGAAAGGGAACTGTCGGAGAAGCGCAGTATGGTGGTTGGTTATCGAGATTGTTGAGGATTCTGTGGCCATTTTAATTAGAAATATATTCTGCTTCCTACTTGTGTCGATGACTCTTTGCTCGGAGGTTTATGCCGCGCGTCTAAAGGATATCGCCGACATAGAAGGGGTGCGAGGTAACCAACTTCTCGGGTACGGTCTTGTGGTCGGTTTGAACGGAACTGGCGACGGCCGTATGACTGATTTTACTCCGAAGAGTATCTCTAACATGCTTGAGAAGATGGGAATTCGTGTAGATCCGATGGCGGTTCGTGTAAAGAACGTAGCGGCAGTTATGGTGACCGCTGAACTTCCGGCATTTGCTCGTGCTGGCTCTAAGATAGACATCACTCTCTCATCGATGGGAGACGCCAAGAGCTTGCAGGGAGGTACCCTGGTCTTTACACCACTTAAGGGTGCGGATGGCAATACATACGCGGTTGGTCAAGGAGCGATCGACTTAGGAGGATTCGCTGTAAGTGATGGCGGAGATTCGGCGCAAAAAAATCACCCAACTGTAGCTGTAATACCAAGCGGTGGAGTCGTAGAGAGAGCTATTCCTTTTGATCTCTTCCAATCAAAGAAGGTCAGAATCGTTTTAAGGCGCCCGGATTTTACCACAATGACCAGGGTAGTCGCCGCGCTTAACAACCGCATGGGCAAGGAATCCGCCGTAGCGATCGATTCAGGCGCGGTTGAGATTGCACTAGATCCACGGGGACAGTTTGATCCAGTTGGTATGGTGGCGCAGTTAGAGCAGGTAGAGGTCGAGCAGGACATAGGGGCCCGGGTAGTGGTCAATGAAAGAACAGGAACCGTGATTATGGGCGAGAAGGTTACCATAAGTAAGGTGGCGCTCGCGCACGGCAATTTAAATATAGCGATCCGCTCAGAGACTGAGGTCGTTCAGCCTAACGCTCTGGCTGGAGGTGTTACAGCAGGTGTGACGAATACTGACATTAATGTTGGCGAGGATGTTAAAGCTTTGCGTATTGTTGGCGGCGAGGTCACCCTGGGTGATGTAGTAGCTGCGCTAAATGAGTTGGGCGCTACGCCTAGAGATCTAATAGCTATCTTCACAGCGCTTAAAGCCGCCGGGGCCCTTAATGCAGAGCTTGTTGTGATGTAGGAAAGTTGTGTTATGACTTCAATTAAATCAATGGGTGGTACCTTTGGAGCAGATGTTAAGAATCTCAATTCAAAGACTCCCCTAACTAAGCAGCCAGAAGAGGTAGCGCAGCAATTTGAGGCGCTCTTGCTTAAGCAGATGATAGAATCAATGTGGGCAACGGTTCCCAAGGGTGGCATCGTTTCGGGGAGTAATGAAGAGTCGCTTTATAGGGATATGTTCAATGAGGCACTAGCAAACTCTATCTCCGAGGGTAAGGGGATAGGGATTAAGGACGTAATCCTTAAGGATTTCAATAAGATAAATAAAAAGTAACCTTTTTTGTAGTTGTTGCATCTTAATATTTGGCCGGTGGTTTAGGTTCTTGTAGTACCGTAGTCGCAAAGGTGTATTAGTAAGTAGGCGAGGTAAATATGAAGGTGCCTGGTTCGGATGGAAGTAGTAACTCTCTCTCAAGAATTAAAGAGGGATTAGGTGATAGTCGTTCAGTTGTGCGTAAGAGCTCAGGAGATGCTAGCACGCAGTCGTCAGGCTTGCTTGGAGAGCTATCCAGGAAAGATTCTGACACGATAACAGTCTCTCCTTTAAGCTCGAGGATTCGCGCTGAGTTGAATCCGTCCAATATGGTTGACGAGAGAAGAGCGAAGGTCGAGCAGTTAATTCAACAGGTGACGAACGGTTCGTACAATCCGCCACGAGGCTCAGTCGCGAGCGCTGTTGGAGAGGAGATCTCATTTGAGGTACTGCTGTCCAAGGCGATGAAATAATGGAGCTATGAAGCTTAATACTGGTGCTGTTCAGCAATTAGAGCGGATCCTTGAGCGAGAGCTCTCGTGCTACACGGAGTATCTAGCGCTTCTGGCTGAAGAGCAAAAGAGTGTAGTAGGATTAAAGCCAGATCAAGTTGAGGAGCTAAGCGCTCGTCGTTCTGAGGTGGTTAACCTAATTGGTGATTTAAGAGACCAAAGGCTTAAAATAGTCGCTGAGGTGACAGGTAATCACGATACTCGCTTAAGTGATTTTATAAAAACCAACTGCGCGCCCGCTGACGCTAAACGGTTGGATAAGATAGCCTCACAAATTAAAGCTATTCTGACTGTGGTTGAATCGAAGAGTCGCGAATTTAGCCAAGTTTTGAATTTTTCTCTAGGATTAGTTAACGGGGAGATCTCGCTTCTTTGGTCAGCTTCACAATCTGTCACAAGGGTATATAACTCCTTTGGTTCCGTTAAAGAGGCGACACAGCCTGCGGCTCCACGCACGGGATCGCTTTTGGGAGAGGCATAGGCAAGAGCGGCAAAACCTCGCTATCGCGCCGCTTGTGCAGGCCCAATTCCATCAGGCACACCACTTGCACCCTTTTAAAAGAGGAGCTCCAAACAGGCAATTTTTGCCGCCTACGGAGACGCAAACGGCATGGTGCAATTTACCTCAAAGCTATTAACTAGCGCGGTTAGTTCGATGACCGCTCAGCAGGCTCTCTTAGCCAACTCGTCCAATAATATCGCGAATGTTAATACACCTGGTTATACCAGACGGGAGATTGATATCAGGAACCGCTCCGAGCCAGTTTCCGTTGATTCGGTGCTGCGTGTAGGTAGCGGGGTTCAGATAGGGGACATTCGCCGCATCACCAATGAGTTTCTTGAGACCTCACTACGTTCCGCGGGGGCTAAGCAAGGCAAGGCTGAGGTAAAGAATGAGTATCTGAGCCGAATCGAGAACATATTCGCGCTGTCTGGCTCTCAGTCATCCATAGGCGGCGCTCTGAATAATTTCTTCTCGTCGGTTAATCAAGTGAGCTTAGATCCATCCAACCTTGATCTACGACTTGATGTGCTTCAGAGAGGAGAGGAGCTTGTAACAACTATCAAGAGCGCTTATGAGGAGATAGCTAACGCGCAGGCCGAGCTAGATCAGAGGGTCTCCCAAGAAGTTGATTCAATCAATTCGCTTACTAGAGAGTTGGCTAACCTTAATAACGCGGTCGGACTCAGAGAGGCGGCGGGAGTAGCTGCCATTGATGAACGGGACCAACGTGATGTGGTGCTTGGGAAGTTGAGCGCCAAGATAGGAGTTAAAACCCTCGAGTTGCCCAGTGGAATGGTGAACGTGTACTTAGATAACGGATTCCCCCTAGTGTCAGAGGGAACCTCTAGGCAGTTAACCGTAACAACTTCACCTTCCTTCGCCCCTGGGCAGATGCCACCATCCCTAGGTGGCGGTATACTGAGCTATGTAACCTATAATTTCGGAACTGAGGCGGCTCCGACCCATCTCGATCTGACGAAGGTGATTAAAAACGGGGAGGGGAGTTTAGGTGGTGTCTTGCAGCTAAGAGGCTATGCGGAGGTAACTAACACATCCGCTTTCCAAGCCGACGGCGAGTTAGTTCAGATGGCAGCACGAATCGAATCCCTAACCAGGAACCTACTTACAGCAGTTAACACTGAGTATCTCGGAGCCGATGAAAATCCTGCTACGACTCAGCACGAAGCCAGTTCAGGAGACCTAAATGGCAACCCTCCCCCAGTATTTGGATTATTTGACTTCGATTATTCAGGGGTTAAAGACGTTGATGGTGATGGACTGCCGAGTCTAAGCGATCTCACGGCGAGTGGAGTTGATTCGTTTAGCCGTTTTCTAACTTTGGGATTCTCCTCCGCCGCTCAGTTCGCCGCCGGCAGAGACTCCAACACGACTAGCGGTGCGTTGACTATCGCTCCGGGTGATGGAAGTAATGCTCAGGCGATCGCCGGATTGAGGACTCAGGTTCAGAGTTTCGCGGTGGGCAATTTCTCTTTCCTAGGGACCTTTGATGAGCTGTATAACTCGTCGGTAAGTACGATCGGTAACCTAAAGTCATCTGCGCAGATAGAATATGATGTTGCAAAGCAGTCGTATTCAATGACCAGCGTTAAAAGAGACGAATTCTCATCTGTCAGTTTAGATGAGGAGTTCGCCAATGTAATTAAATTTCAGAAAGCATTTCAGGCCTCGGCGCGAATGATCAAAACGGCGTCTGATATTTTAGAGACGATTGTAGGACTTATATGAGACGAGTTTCCGAAAATCAAAGTGTTCGCATGTTGGTTTCTAATGCGCAGGAAAATAAGAGGCGTCTTAATGATTTATCAAATCAGCTAACATCCGGTGTTCGTGTAAATAAACCCAGCGACTCCGTCGACGCAGGTTCTATCGCGCGGTATCAGACGCTTATAGCCAAAGTTGATTCATATGGCACCACGATATCTCAGGCGAAGAGCTTTCTAGAATTTCAGGATAGTATCATCAGTCAAAGCACCGAAATTATAACTCGAGCTAAAGAGATAGCCCAGCAGGCGGCGAACGAGACGCTAAGTTCTCAATCAAGGGCGCAGTTAGCAGAGGAAGTTTATCAGCTCCGAGATCAGTTCGCTAACCTAGCGAACTCAAATTATCAGGGTCGCTATGTTTACGGAGGAAGTGATGATGACGATCCGCCGTATGACGCCGCGGAGTACGACGAGCCTGCGTCAGGACCCGCGAAGGTGAGGTATGTTTTTGACGCGGAGGCAGGGACGGCTGATAACAAGTCCGTTAGAGTTACCGATGGAATATCAGTAACCTTGAATACCCCAGCGGATCAGGTCTTCGGCACAGGACTGGAGGCCCTTGAGAGGCTTTCACGAACACTTGCGGGATTTAAGACGACTCCGGATGTTTCGGGAACTCCGGATGGAACAGGAGCTGCTTATACATTTCCTGATGAATATCACGCTCAGACAGAGGATATCCGTGATGCTATTAACCTACTGAATACGGCGAGAGATATTGATCTTATACCGGAGAGGGTTAGCCTCGGAGGTCGACTTCGGCGGCTAGAGACTGGACAGGCGTTGCTAGAGCTAAGCAAGAACTCTGCTAAAGAGGTGCTTAGCCGACTTCAGGACGCGGATGAGACTGAGGCCGCGGCCAATCTGCAACAGGCACAGACCGCGCTCCAGGCGTCCTACGCCGTTACAGCGAAGGTTCTGCGGATGACTATTCTGGATTATGTCTAAAGATAGCGCACAAGATGAAATTATGACTCTTTTCATTACTCACTGTCCTTGAAGCGCTCTTTGTTTTTCACGTTTTGACGGCTAATTTGCATATAAACGGCCAGATAATCTCTTTTGGGCATTGACCTCAAATTAAACTCGCCACAGTATATCGACTCTGCGCGGGGACCGTCATGAATTTAGTTTTTATTCCAGTATACAACGAAGAAGCTCATATCGAGGGGCTTCTGCAACGTCTGAGAGATGTATACCAAGGTGACGTTCTCTTTGTGGACGATGGGTCGTGTGATAGATCCGGTGCTATACTTGAGTCCCTGACCGATCCCCATACACGAGTGATCCGACAACCAGAGAACAGAGGATATGGCGCGACTTTAATCCGTGGATTCCTGGAGGCACGAAACGCTGGGTACGAGTATCTGGTAACAATGGACTCCGACGGCCAGCACAAACCTGCTTGGGTGCCGGATTTTCTCTCGGCTATCAGATCGTGGGATGTTGTCTCCGGCAGTCGTTACCTGGGTGATAGTGATTCCTCTGGTAAGGTTCCAGAAGACAGACACAAGATAAATCGAGAGATCACAGCTTTGATAAATCAGATTACCGGTTTTGGTTTGACTGATTCATTCTGTGGATTTAAAGCTTATCGAGTAGCGGCATTAGCTAAACTTAATCTCCAAGAGTCTGGGTACTCAATGCCGCTACAATTCTGGATTCAGGCAAAAGCTTTAGGGCTGCGGGTATCTGAACTGCCGGTCTCGCGAATCTACGACGACCCAAACCGGCGCTTTGGTGGAGATTTAGACGATCCACAACGCCGATTGAATTACTATCTTGAGACTATCCAGACGGAGCGTGCGAAATGGAAGATATAGCTCTTGTAGTTGCCCCACACCAAGATGACGCTGAGATCGGTATGGGAGGCACGATAGCGGTGCTCCGCAAAAAAGGCGTCAGGGTTGTGGTAGTCGACCTTAGTGACGGCGAGCCAACGCCTTACGGTTCTGAAGAGATTAGGGCTAAAGAGACGAAAGCTGCTTCGGCGATATTAGGGATTCAAGAGAGAATCTTATTGGGCCTTAAGAACCGCGAGATCTTTGATAATATCGAGAATAGAAAGAAGCTGGCCGAGGTTATTAGAAGTATAAAGCCCTCAATATTGTTCGCGCCTTACTGGCAAGACGCGCATCCTGATCACGTTCAGTCCTCAGCTTTAGTCGACGCTGCGCGATTTTACTCTAAGTTTGTTAAAACAGATCTGGCAGGGCAGCCCTGGTATCCGAGGAGGGAACTCTACTATTTCTCAACTCATCTGCGAGTTAAGATCGCGCCATCGTTTGTCTTCGATATCTCAGATCACTTAGATCAAAAAATTGAGGCCATTCGCGCCTACGAGAGCCAGTTCGTGAAGCATCCGAGTAACGCGAAAAGAATCGACACGATTCGCGCTGAGGCGCTCTATTGGGGCGGAGAGATCGGCGTATCAGCAGGAGAGCCGTTTGTAAGTAAAGAACAGATAAGACTCGCGTCAGTCGACGCGCTGTTTGGTGCTTAAGGAAGCGAGGTATGGTTGATATCTGCGAGCCTCCTTACGCGAACTGGCACGAGGTCTTGAAAATTAATATGGAGTCACGAGTCGAGAGAGAGTCGGCTCTGGGAGCCCCCCTTTTTAAGGCTGTTCGCGATCAGTCGCTCGCAAGAGCGATAGGCTATACCAAGAGTCTGGTCGAGTTAGCTCACAGTAAAGGCCTACGAGTGATTGCGGATTCCTCTGAACGTTACCGTCAAGGTGAGGCGATAGTGATGGACGGCCATCAGCCGCTTATTTATCACCCAGGACTCCTTTATAAATTAGAAGCCTTGCGAAGGCTTAGTGTCGACACCAGTGCCGTGCCGATTCATGTAGTGATCGATACTGATGAGGGGGACGCGGGCAGTATAAGTTGGCCGCTCGTAGCTGCGGGCAATTTAGAGATTAAACGCGCTTCGATCTGCTCTCATGGAGGGACGAATTCTCTCTATTCGGAGCAGCGTGTCGCTGATGGCGATACAGTGATAAGGATTTTTAACGAGATAAAGGAGGATCTAACCGCTAGTGGGTTAGCGCAGATAGCCAGTCGCGTAGAGGAGGTAAAATTTGCTTACGTGGCGCTAGCTGGTGAGTCACTAATCGCCGCCAACTCGATAGTTAGGTGGCTTTTTAGCGACACCGCCATGTTAGAAGTTCCTCTATCAGAGCTATTAAAGGCAGATGAGTTTAAAGCCATACTCGAGGGATTTTTCTCAGACGCGCCAAGACTTGTAGAGATATACAATACGACCCTAAATAATTACCGCCGAGAGCATAAAATCAGTAACGCAGCTAATCCTTTTCCTAATATGAAGGTGGATGATCGTGGAACTGAGATGCCACTGTGGAGGATCTTAAGGGGAGCAAGGGAGCCAGTCTTTAATAAATCAGAGCGGCCAAAACAGATAGGAGAGTTTTTAGCGACACGTGGAAGTATTACAACTTTACTTCTTAGAGCTTATTGTAGCGATCTCTTTGTTCATGGATTAGGCGGAGGGAAATACGATCGTTTTGTTGAGCAGTTCGCCGAATCGTATCTAGGAGTGACCTTGCCCGGGTTTGTAGTAGCTAGCAGAACAGTATCACTGTTCCCTGAGAAGGCAGCAAAGTTATCTAGAGAAGTTGAGTTAGCCTCGAAGGTAAAGGAGATGATCTCAAAGACAGAATTGTTCTTGGGACAGGGGATCTTTACTGAAGAAGAAGAGAGAGAGCTTAAGAGTATTATAACGAAGCGCGATGAATTGCGTCTAAAGTTGCAGGGACCGATTGAAAGCGACCATCGTAGTGCTGTTTCCCGTGAACTTAACGAGGCTAATAAAGCTGTGCGCTCTATTATAGAGCAGGGAAGCCTGAAGCAGACTATTGCTGGAGCCGCCGCCAATGAGGCATTGCTTACTAGGTGGAGCTTTCGGGAGTTTCCGTTTTTTTACTTTTAGGAGACGAGGCAAAATCTCGCTTACTCGAGCTTTTGCTCGCTCATGGCGCTAATCGCGCCGTTTCTGATAAAGCATCGAGGTGGAGATGCTTTGCTGTTTTTTCTAGGCGCCGACCGGTTTGTTTCCTGATATCAATAGGTTAGCGACTTCTCCTGAGCTTCCCCAGCCTTCTGGTAATTAAATTTGATTAACAATACGAGTTTGTTACCATATCCGGATATTTAGTGTTTTCTCTTATCACTTTAGGGGTGCGACCATGGCTCGTTATTTTTTAGGCAGTCTTCTTATCGGTCTAGTTTTAGTGAGCAGTGACTTAGCTTTTGCGACAGGCGACTCATGTGCCTCAGCGGAGTACGCAGTTAACTACTCTCAACGTCAGGTTCAATTGGCGCAGAACTCCTTGACTCGTCAGCAGAACGCGCAGATGAGCCTTCAGAACCGGATCGACGCGAGAATTTTATCTTATCAGCTACAGGTGGATCAGGCTCTTGCTTGGAAGCAAGCTGCAGGTGGTATGGGTCTTGGAAATACGGTTGGCTGCTCTATTCGAACTATTTTTTGGGGAGGTAGTGGCCGCTGCTTCGCCAGCTCACTATCATACATAGTACGCACTCAAGCACGAGCCAACGCGTTCTATAATTTAGCGGTGAATCGCCTCACTACTTATCAGAACTCAGCCGCCTCTCAATCTGCACGTATGCAACAGAGAGTGGCCCAGGCACAGATGACCTATGACAGTGCATTGGCTAGTTTTAAGGGAACTGAGGACGCCTATCTTAAGTGTCAAGCCGCGCAAAAGTAAGCTCTTAGGGAGACCAGGCAAAACCTCGCTTACGCGAGTTTTTGCCGCTTTTCCTTAGCTACTCAGGAACTAGCTTAAGAGCGGTATTTCGATAAAGCTCGTAAAGAGTTTCTTTATCAAGCGCGCATCCGCGTAACGCGGGAGCATCCAACGGCGTGTGCTTATCTTTGTTAACCATATGCAGATCTGGATCTGCTATTGGCGATTCGCCGTGGTGCGAGCTCTCTAGCAATGTTCTAAGCGCCCAATATCGCGACGCGTAAAGCTCATATGCCTCATCAGCGTTACTCGCCTTCGCGTCCATCTCTGTCGCGCTGTGAGCCTCGGAGATGTGAGATTCCCGAGCTACAATATCAGATCCGAAGAGCAACCTACCGCGCCATCTATGAAAGAACTCGCGGACTTTTTCAGGTTCGTGCTTGCTAAGCTCCCTTACGATCCATTTAGTAGCGCTGCAATCGAGGTAGAGGTTTGAATTCCTCGTTAGCAGCCCTGAGAGGAAATTGAGATCTTCCGGGTACCCACCCATGTGAGCCGCAATCCAGGGAGTGTTAAAGCGCGCAAGAACACTTTCAAAAAGCTCGTACTGCTGTAATTTTGTCCCGTATTTTTGGGCATCTCTGTACTTAGCGGCGAACCACGTGTCAGGATCGGCCACATGCGCCATGAAGATCATCCCGTGATCCACGGCTGCTTTCATGGCGTCAATTCGAAGCGACGAGTCGATTCGGAATGGATTTGTGGTAAATGGCTCGTTAGAGCTGTCATAGATCCGAGGAGCGTTCCAGATCTTCGCTATCTTCGCCCCGTAGCTCTTAAATACCTTGAGATCTCTTATAAAGTCCCGACCAAAAGCGGAGATCGGATCTCCAGTGCCAAATGTGGGGATAGCGATAAAGCGGATTCGCTCGCCTAAGTTTTGTCGAACAGTCTCAAGATCATGAACAGGGGTCATTGAATAGGTTAAGTTCACTCCGTAGTGATCGGCCGCTGAGGCATAGAGCTTAGCCGCGGTGGAACCTTGAATATGGGAGTGGATATCAATAATACCACCCGGGATAGGCGAGAATTTCTTCGCTTCTTCGTGATAGTCTAAATTTAGTCTGTTTGATGGGCGCATAGGCTGATACGCGATAGCAGAGCGGACGCGACGCGCGAGTTACTCAATCCCTTGAAAAACTCTGGTCATCGCCGACACTCCGATCCGAGTGGATATCTTGCCAACGATTAGGTTGATCAGCAAGAGCGAGCCAAGGCCACAGGCTAGAAGAGCTATTAGGTTGCTGGTGGTTTGAAAGTATGTGGGGAAGAATATGTACCCACCGAACATAAGCCCCAGAGGAATTAGGCTCAAGGCCACAACAAGCAGTCCCATTACCAGGTATATTAGTCCGCCCCAGCTCATAGCCAACTCAGCCGGATGCTCCCAGTCAAATCGGCTAAACCGAGCACCAATTCCGATTCCTAGTGATACTAGACCGTGAGAGATTATAAAAGCTGATAGGGCGAGCGCCACTATGCACAGCGGCTCTAGCGCAAGAGCCAGTCCCGCTGAAGAAAATAGTACCGCGCTTATAAAGCCAATAGGAGTTGCCCAGCTATAGTACTTAGTCCGTAGAATAGATTGTATGCTTACCGGAGCTACCTGCAATATCCAGAGAGATGAACCTTCAAGTGACACAGAGGGAAACACAAATCGTGAACAGATAGACAGCAGAATCAGTGAGCTAATTACTAAGAAAGACGATAAAGCTATTAGATCCCAGGCGCGCAAGATCCACGGGCCCACGTTCGTTGGTGATGAAACGCTCTGAAAGTTGATGAAGTATACAACGCAGATCGTTAAAAACATCGCTAACTGAATAGTGTGCGCAAGTTCCCTTGTGAACGAAAATAACTCGCGTGTCGCCATAGCTCGCGATGCCTGAGAAACTCCAGGGATCATGAATCTTCTCCGTCCCTCGCCACCGCGAGTAAACAGCAGACAGGCTTTGGGTTTCGCGTGTAGGCGATTATATCCCACGTGATAGAAACGGCGATAAACCGCTCCTAAGACGAACCACATTACAATAATTGGGGCACAGAGAGCGGCTACCTGAGTAAACGGGAAGCTTGATATCTCCGTGCCAGCAGTCGCTTTCAGCGATTGAGCCAGCCATGTTGATGGAAGAAACGGCTGGTCCACGAACCGCAGGATTAGAGACTCCTCTGGGTTAGATATGACCTTAGTTAGCATATTCGCGTTTGTTGACCCGTTGCAGTAGGCGAGCAGTAGTCCCATAACAATCACAAAGAGGGCCACAAAAACATTTCGCCCTGTTCGCGCCGGAATTATGAACGCGCAGAAAATTGATAGAGTCATCCCGCAGAGAACCGCTAAGAGCAGGAATACTGATAGTAAAAGCGGCGTCATGAGATAGTATGCTGGTCCAGAGTGATAGAAAGATCCAACAGCTAGATACGGGGGGATACAGAAGACGACAATCATCCAGGTAGTGGATATCAGAACCTCACTGACTTTGCCCCTTAGAAATGATTTGGCCGAAACAGGCGCGGATAGTAAGAGATCCACATCACGCGCCATAAATAGAGTGCTCAGACCGGTCACAGTGGCGGAGATCAAGATTAAGCCGAATAAACCAAGCGAGAACCCCTCAAGTATATTTAAGGTGATATTTTCAGGAAGATTCGCCTTCTGAATCTCTTTTAGCGACTTAGCAGTGCCTACATAGAGACAGAGCATAAGCAGTATAGTTACGCCCACTCCAAATAGATCCGCAGCTAAATATATCTTCCTTTTTAGGTAGCGGTTCTTTAGTCCCAATAATTTAGGCTGTAAAGTTATAGGTACCCTTGATAGCAGCCAGCCTAGTTTTCTCTTGGGCGTGATGGTCATATTATCGTTACTCATGGAACTCCTTTACGACCTAATGCTCAAGTTGGAGAGTGGTTAGCTCAAGGAATATATCCTCTAAGTCATCTGCCGCGGCGCCCGATGTGTTGCGGATATCTGACAGCGAGCCGGTGGCTATAAGTGAGCCTTTATGAATTATCGCCATGTTATCCGCCAACTCCTCTGCCACATTAAGTGAGTGAGTTGAGAGAAATACCGTCATGCCCGATCTAGCGTATTTCTTAAAGGCGTTTTTGAGGTTTCTAGCGCCATGAGGATCTAGACCCACCATCGGCTCATCAACGATCAGAATCTGAGGATCGTGAACGAGAGCTCCACAGAGAGCTATTCTTTGCTTCATTCCGTGTGAATAGCTTTCGATCAAAGCATCCTGCCAAGGGGTGAGAGAATACTCCTCAAGTACCTCATCAATTCTTCGCTCTGCTTGTTTTGCCGGTACTTTGTAGAGGTCGCACATGAAATACAAAAACTCCCGACCAGTTAACTTTGTGTAAACATGCGGGCGATCCGGCACGTATCCAAGTATTCTTTTGGCGTCTATGGCGTTAGTTCGTAAATCAAATCCACCTAAACGAACCGAGCCCGAGGTCGGCGTAAGGATGCCGGTGAGCATCTTAATTGTAGTCGTTTTTCCCGCTCCGTTCATACCAAGAAACGCGAAGATGCTCCCTGGTGGAACACTTAAAGAGAGATCCTCAACAGCTTTAAATGAGCCGTAGGTCTTTGATACGTTTTGCAGTTCTATCATGATACACTTCTGGCTAGGGCCACTAAACTAGACTTCGTTTGTTCACCGAAACGGGCCAATTCGCTCGCTTTGATAATTATTAAGATGCGCGCTCGAGCAAATCCTATTCTATTTTTATGAGAGATTAATTGTTGAGATATCAGGTGGTTGTGTGAATGGTTTGCGGACAGGGGGATTTATTTGCTAGGTAGCTAGGTGGCCTATTCAGTATCGGTATGAGGCAGATAAGATTTCACCACAGGGGGCGCGGATGACGAGGAGGATCGTAGGCATCAAATCATGACCAACCGAATAATTATCTTTATGGGAGTTTCCGGATCTGGAAAAACCACTTTGGCTAATAAAGTGGCAGATGAGATTCCTGGTGCTGTAGTTCTTGAGGGAGACTCGTTTCACCTAGCTGAGATGAAAGAGAAGATGCGAGCGGGCACCCCCCTATGTGATGAGGATCGCTGGCCGTGGCTTGGCAGGATTAAGACAGCGGCGATTGAGTCGGTCAAGCAGCAACGAACAGTGATAGTAACGTGCTCAGCGTTGAAGAAGACCTACCGAGATTATCTCCGTGAAGATCTAGGAGATATCTTATGCTTTGTATTCCTAGATGTCGCGCCAGACGTCTTAGCTATGAGGCACAAGACGAGACAACATGAGTACATGTCGCCGTTACTTCTTGAGAGTCAGCTCGCGACGTTAGAACGTCCTACGTTAGAAGAGGGAGTAATAAAGATTTCAGGGGATCTAACGGAGGCTGAGAGCGTCGCTGAGATTATGAAGCGCCTTTTGTAACCTCGATTAAGCAAAGCTGCTTGTTTTGAGATTTAAAGAGGTATTCAAACTCAGTAGGTATATTTCCATTGGCCCACTCGCTGTTTAATAGATCCGTAGAGTGTTTACGCGAGATCCAGTGAGGAGCCACTAATAGTTCAGCCACAGAGTGAAAATACTCGTGGTGATCGGTCTTGTACCTCAGGAAGCCAGAGTCCTTAAGGAGTGTTCGCATAATGGCTAGCATCTCCTCGTTAAGGATCCTGTTCTTCTTCCACCGTCTCTTGTCCCATGGGTCGGGATAATTGACGAAAAAGGCGTCTACGTCACCGGCAGAGAATATCTCATTCAGATAACGAGCATCGGTTCTAATAACGATAGCGTTTGATAAACCCAAGCGTTCAGCTTTTTCACCGGTCTTAAAAGCGCGCTTAAAGCGGATCTCCAATCCAACGCACAGCGCCTGCGGGTTCTGTCTCGCCAATTCCAGCAGGTGAAGCCCAGAGCCCGAGCCGATCTCAACAAAGAGCTCCTTATATCCAGGCTTAAGCTTGGCTATAAGCTCGCGAGATTGAGCGGGAGATTCCCGATCGCGCTCGGCTACTATGTGCTCTGGCTTGGTGCTGACTAGTTTTATGTATTGGTTCTCCCAGGTGGTCATGGATCCAGTAAATCCCGTTAATAATCGATTATATCCGAGATTTCTGGCAGGTAAAAACTACAAAAATCAGCAGGAAAATCTGTGCGACTCGAGTTGGCTTCCATAACCAGCTGTTTCGCGATACTACGACCTAGCCCATTTACCATGTACTTGGCAAGGGCCTCTGGGGCAACAAGTGGAGCCAGTGATGGCTTAATGTTCGGGTGAGCGGAGTGCATTAAGCTCTTTCTAAATTGACTTAGCGCGACCATGAGGTTGTTTTCTTGGTAAAGCCTCTTGCCTCCATCAAGATCAAGGAAAGTCGGGATTCCTTGCTCTATCGAAATTCCATCAAGCCCCGGATGGTGCACGACATGTTTCTCGCAAAACACAACCTGCCGCCACATTCTAACTATAGTTTTGATGCTGTCACTGACATAGCGCTCTAAGTTTTCTGTAGATACATCCTGGCGCTTAGTTGAAACTAGCTCTTGTAAAGTCGGGCCAGTATGCAGCGTTGTGATGTGGGCTAATAGCGGATCGGTCTTAAGCTTGTCGGCTTGCTCTCCAGCGTTCAATTTATTTTGCTCAAAGAAATCGGGTGTTAGAGCTACTACTCCTAGTGTGAGAGCGCTCTGCTTAGTGAAGGGAGGATAGGAGCGCGACACATCACTGATCCATGCCTCTCTCTGGAACTGACTTAATGATTTCTCATGACGACCGGCAGAGTTTGATATGACCAAACAGAGGCTAACTGGCGGTAGATCACTTTCCGTTCGTGGCTGGTAATCTACTCTGTAACGAGCGATATCTTTGTTTAAGGAAAGCTCTGATACCTCTCCTTTGGTTTGGGATCCTTGTGATTTAAGATATGCCTTTAGCCACGTATATCTATCGCGCGTCTTAGAGAGTTCTTGTAGAGCGGACTGTGCAATCTGTTCGCGGGCTAAGCCTTTGATAGATTCAAGATCAAATCGATCACTCAACGGTCTTGATTGAATATGAAAAGTCATAAAATAGCCTCCTGTTATAATCAATTCTCGAGTTTCTTAATAAAATGCAACTGAGCGAGCATTGGATAGTTCAGCGTCACGTACTGCACCGCATGACCATTCTCTCGATCCTCTATCAGCCTGCCGTAGCTGTTAAACTCCTCGCTAACGCGAACTTTGATAGTCTCCCTTGTTGTTAGGCGTTGGTCTGATGCGTCCATATAAGTTAATACATCTGATAGGATCATAGCCGGCTCTTGCTGCGCCTCTGAATGTTTATCATCGCTGTAGAGCTCAAAGAATTTACTTATCGAATCCACGATTAGTCCGGAAGCTTCGCCATTTGGCTTTATCTTTTGAACCTCAGATCTCTTGATCTTAAACGCCTGCGCGGCGTCCCAGGTTACCAGCGAGATCGGTATGCCGCTTGCTAAAACTATATTGGCGGCCTTCGGATCGAGATAGAAATTAAACTCAGCCCACTGATTGCCTTGTGCATCTTTAGGTCCCTCGTTCCCCCGCGTCCTGAGAGCCCCGCCCATCATAAAGATTCGCTCAATCCTGCTTTTAACGAAGTCCGCGTCAGCTAGAAGTAGCTTGGCGAGATTTGTGCAGGGGCCAGTCAGGAAATATGTTGTCTGTCCTTGCTTGAGGAATTCGAAGACTGAGTTTGAGGCATCAGTTTGATACTCTAGTCCGCTCTCTGATAATTCGATGTTATTTAAGCCGTTAGAGCCAAAGAATCTAGGTAAGTTGTCTCCAGCTATTGGGTGTTGTTGAAGGGGGCCTGCGGCTCCCTTAATTAACTGTGCATCTGGTAGATCTAATAAACTCAGGAATCCGGCGGCGTTTCGTGTAGAGTCCTCCACTGAGCCGCAACCGTAGCATGTGAGTACAAGGCTTTTCCTGCCCGGCAGAATAAGCATAGATGTAGAAAGGTCGTCCGGCCCCGGATCGGAATCGTGAATTACCTGTTTAGTAAGCATCATTCCTCAAAGAAACGCTCAATTAAGCTCCATATAGTAACAGGACGCCAGAGGCTACTCAAATTAGCGCTCTTGCTAAAAACATTGCGACTTCGATAACTTATGGGTGAATAAAAAATTTAATATCTCCCAATGATATTTAAAAAAAAGAGTTTTTCTCCCGATCTTACAAGGTTTTTCTCGCGTCAGGGGGAGGCTATAGATGCCCGTCATAAACGCTGTGTCGCATGGTGGCGACCGCACCTAACCAACTGCCGTGATTACATCGAGCGCCACCTACCTAAGTCTAAATCCGTAGCGGTGCTTGGAGCTGGCAGATTGCTGGATATCGCTCCTGATTTACTGCTCTCGCGATGCGAAACGGTCCATCTGTTCGACGCGGATAAAACCGCGGTCAGGTATTGGAAGAGCCGTTTTGGTTCGACATACAGGGATCGACTGGTCTTTAGGAACCTGGACCTGACAGGTTGCCTAGATAACTGGATCCGTTCGTTGCCACGAGCCGCCCCTGCAAACTATCTAAATAGTCTAAGCGCACCTGTACCGGAGTGGTCGCTTGAGCCTTTTGATGGATATATCTCGTTAAATCTTTTAGGGCAGATACCGCTTTATTGGAGAGATCGGGTTCTTGACCAATATGGGGATATTTCACCTGAAGAGTGGCAGGCTCTAGTAAACTCGATGGGGCATCTTCAAGAATCGCATTTAATGGCGCTAATGGCAGGCAAAGATAGGTGGTCCATCCTCCTAACTGATACGGAGTACTATTTCTATCACTGCGATAAGAGCGAATGGCGGGTTGAGCCAGCTATATTTGGCAAGGCGGAGGAGTTGTATTCCCGTGAGTTTGCCACACTGCCTGGGGGTGAAGCGTGGTTGTGGCATATCGCTCCACAGTTTGTAGAGGATGACGAGGAGGGGGAGATACACCGCGTAGAGGCCCGTTTCAGGAGGTAGTTAGGGCGCTCGGTATGTGCTAAAGATAAGGCCGGAGAAACGCCATGGAATTTTTTAGTATCGAAAACTTAATCGCATTAATCTCCCTGACCTCTTTAGAGATCGTCTTAGGGATCGACAATATCGTGTTTATCGCCATCGTTGCCTCGAGGTTGGGGCCCGAGAGGCGTAATTCAGCACGGATAGTTGGATTGTTGGTAGCGATTGTTACGCGGCTATTACTCCTGTTCACCCTTTCTTTCTTGGCCTCTCTCACTTCACCTCTGTTCACCGCATTCGGTCATCCATTAAGTGGTAGGGATCTGATCCTGATTGGAGGAGGAGTCTTCCTGATCTACAAGGCAACGAAAGAGATCCATGAGAAGGTTGAGAGTCACGAGAGTGAGCTTGATCTAGCAGGTGGTGCTAAGACGGTTACCTTTGGCGGAGTGGTGACGCAGATAGTGTTAATTGACCTAATTTTCTCGTTAGACTCTGTAATTACAGCTATTGGGATGACTGATAATCTTCCCGTGATGGCTTTGGCTGTTATCCTGGCGGTGATCGTTATGCTTATCTTCTCGGGTAGGATCGTCGACTTTATCGAGGATAACCCAACTGTAAAGATGTTGGCGCTGTCGTTTCTATTAATGGTAGGTTTCGTTCTTGTACTAGATGGCAGCGGACATCATATAGAGAAGGGATATATCTATTTCGCTATGGCGTTCTCTCTTGCGGTTGAGATGCTTAATTTAAGGGCTGCTAGGAAGGAGCCAAGGGAGTAGCATCCTCCCTACAAAGTCGCCGCGATAGCCGCCGACCCCAGTAGAGCCGCTGTATCATCTTTAATGATAAATACAGGTGTCGCTTCAACGCGGTCGCGGAGCTTACCTTTCCTCAAGTAGCCCTCCATAAACTTACCGCCTAAGATAAATGGGGCTATCTTAGGTGGTATGCCACCACCAAGGTATATTCCACCGGTCGAGAGGTAGGTCAGTCCGATATTGCTGCAATGAGCTCCCAGGATCTGACAGAAGAGTTCAAGCGACTTAATCGAGAGGTCGTTTATTCCAGCCAAGGCGCGGTTAGCTATAACAGACGCACTCACGGGTTGAGCTCCCGGTAATTTATCCTCTTCGGGCTCGACCCCATGGCCGGTATCACGGAGAAACAGGTAGATATTCACAAGGCCTGGGCCACAAACGATCGACTCAACGCTAACATGCGGTAGTTTTTTTTGTAGATACTTAAAAAGCTCAATCTCGATATCAGTGCAGGGAGCGAAGTTGGCGTGGCCACCCTCTGATGCTAGAACAACGGTCCAGCCGCCCTCTCGGTGTAAAAGTGAATGTCCCAGTCCAGTGCCCGGGGCGATGACAGCGCAAGAGCCGGATTGGTCGCTCATCGCCCCACCTTTTGAAACTATCTCCAGGGAGTCCGATTCTAGAAGCGGTATAGCTGCTGCTGTACTTACTAGGTCGTTCACCAGCTTTGTTTTCGGAACTCCCAAACACGAGGAAACGGATGACTGAGCGACCTCCCATGGTAGGTTCGTCACTTTAACGCGCCCATTAATAACAGGCCCAGGTAGTCCAAAACATGCTGACTCAAGATTACTCTTGATAGTAGAGATGTGCGATTCGGTGAATTTTTTCAGCAGATCTTCAAAGCTAGAAAATGCGTTGCTGTGATACTGTTCTGACACCACGAGCTCTACACGCCCAGCTTGTCGAGTAAATAGACCGATACGAGCCTTTGTGCCACCCACATCTCCGGCGATTATCATAGCGTGCTACCCCTTAGAAGAGATTCTTGTTTGAGGGAGAGTATCCAACAATAGCCGTGGGTAAAACAAGCCGTATATCCTCAGTAAGAGAGGCACGACGTAGACTTTAGCGGCCCATAAAGTCTATACTTTCAATCGCAAGATTCATGACCCAACAATTTTTGAAAATATCGCGCTTAATCAGGCAAACGGAGGCCAGATGAAGGTACTGATGCTCGGTTGGGAGTACCCCCCGCATATATCCGGAGGCTTAGGCACCGCTTGCGCCGGACTGACAGCTGCCCTCGCGGAGAAGGGGGTGGATATTCACTTTGTAGTTCCCAAAGTGATCGGTGATGAGGTGACACCTCATATGGCTTTCACTGATGCACTGGGAAGTGCCAGTGACGTTGCAAAGACAGCAGATAACGAATCGGTCAAAACAGAAGTAACTCGTCTGCCAGCTTTTCTGAATCCTTACTGGAATCAGAAGCAGTTTGCAGCCGCGGTCGCCAGCTCTCAAGTTAGATCTTCGCGACTCTCTTCGAAGATAGGGGTGCCCGAAGTGGACGCCGTGAGCCAGGCACTTGAAGATGGAGAGGTTTACGGCGTCAGCCCTTTTGGCGATTCTAATGAATGTAATCAGACTGATCGTCATAATCTAGCGCGAGGTTTATTTTCAGAGGTAGAGAGATTCACCTCCGACATCTTAGCGCGCTTCTCCTCTGAGGATTTCGATCTTATACACGCCCACGACTGGATGACTTTCCCGGCAGCAGTCGCTTTATCACATACCACCGGGAGGCCGATGATCGCTCATGTTCACAGTCTAGAGCACGATCGAAGCGGGCTCTTTTATGATCGTGAGATCGACGCGATCGAGCGGTTCGGGCTGCGCTCTGCTACTAAGGTAGTAGCGGTAAGTCACTACACTAAGAGATCGATCGAGAGAAATCATCTGATATCTGGGGATAGGGTAGAGGTGGTCCATAACGGCGTATATCCCCGTCAGGTTATAAGCGATTATCGTCAACGTAAAACATGGCCACAACATATCGTGCTCTTCTTAGGTCGGGTGACGTTTCAAAAGGGACCCGATTATTTTATTGAGGTGGCTTCTAAAGTTATCCCTCATGTAAGAGACATACTATTTGTACTGGCAGGTAGTGGCGATATGCTGCCAGAGGTACAAGAACAGGCGAGAGCTCTTAGTATCGATCAGCATTTCTTATTCCCCGGATTCGTTCAGGGAGATGAGTTAGAGGAGCTATTCTCGGTCGCGGATCTCTATGTCATGCCGTCAGTTTCTGAGCCGTTTGGTATCGCGGCGCTCGAGGCGATTAGTTTTAATACACCAACGATCTTATCTAAGCAGTCAGGAGTATCTGAAGTCATACAGCACGCGCTAAAAGTTGATTTTTGGGATACTGACAGAATGGCGGATCTTATTATTAACTCGCTGGCGCATCCGGAGTTAAGGCAAGAGCTTATAGAGAACGCGAGGCTTGAGCTTTCTAAGCTTCATTGGGGCGCCGCGGCTGATAGTATGCTCGCGGTTTATAGAGAAGTTTTATCAGCGCAGGCTCGTGAGGCGCTTAGTGGCGCCTCATGCTATTAATAGTATTTTAGGTATTCATCCAATGCCATCTGTCTGCCTTTACTTTCAGGTACATCAACCTTATCGGTTAAGGCCGTTCTCTTTCTTTGAGGCGGGGAGATCTAGCAACTATTTCGACAAAAGACTTAATAGCGAGATTATCTCCAGAGTTGCCAAGAAGTGTTATCAGCCAACCGGGCAGAGTTTGCTAAGAGCGATAAGGAAGCACCCAGGGAGATTCAATCTATCTTTCTCAATTTCAGGCACAGCTATTGAGCAGATGAGGGCTTGGGCACCAGAGGCATTGGATACCTTTAGGGATCTAGCCGCCACTGGTCAGGTAGAGCTTTTAGCGGAAACTTATTATCACTCGCTGGTGTCACTAACTGAAGATACAGCTGAGTTCCATAAACAGGTACGAGATCATATCGACCTTATGGCCTGTGAGTTTGGTATTACTCCGCGAGTTTTTCGGAACACTGAGTTGATATACAGCGACTCAATCGCCACTAAGATAAGCGAGCTAGGATTGCAGGGTATTTTTGTAGAGGGTATCCCAGAGATATTAGGCGCCCGCACTCCTCACGCGGTATACCGCAACTATGGCGATACTTTAAGTCTCCTGCCGCGCAACGCAGAGCTCTCGGATCTCCTAGGTTTTAAGTTGCGAAACGGTGGACCTAATAATTCAGCTCTTAAGCCAGATGATTTTGTGCGGCGAATAAAAGAGGTAGCTAAATCAGATGATACGATCTTTATCGCATTAGATTTTGAAACATTTGGTGAACATCACCAGGGGGATGTAGGGATAGTTAATTTTATAGAGCAAGCAGCAGATCTTTTGCTAGCGGATTCTGATTGGAGTTTTGTAACACCTAGTCAGGCGATTGCCAGTGCGAGTTCGCGAGATGAGCTTAGTTTTCCAACCGTGCGCTCATGGGCCGATGAGGCGAGAGACATCACTCCCTGGCGGGGAAATGAGATGCAAAAGGCAGCGTTAAAGCGTTTGTATTCTGACGAATTTAGATCTCTCTGTGACGAGGATCTCTGGCGTTATCTCCAGACCTCAGATCATTTCTATTACATGTCCAACAAAGGCGGGCCAGATGGCGAGGTGCACAGTTATTTTAGGCCCTACGAAAGCCCCTACGACGCGTTTATCTGCTATATGAATGTTTTGCGAGGGGCGTCAGCAGTGTCGCTCTTGCAACAGCCTAGGTCACTTGCCTGACTTGGCTAATCGCTCTATGCACTCAGAGACTAAAGCGGTCCATCCGGTTTGATGGCTCGCACCGATACCGCGGCCGTTGTCTCCATGAAAATGCTCGTAGAATAGAACTAGGTCACGCCAGTTGCGATCTATGGCATACAGCTCATTCGATCCGTGACAAGGTCTAAAGCCTTCGGCATTTGGTATAAAGAGATCTGTCAATCTACGTGACAGCTCAGTAGAGACCTCTTTAAGGGTCATATGAACCCCTGATCCAGTTGGGCACTCTACTTTAAAGTCATCTCCATAGAACTCGTGATATTTATCCAAAGCCTCAATAAGCAGGGCATTCATAGGGAACCATACGGGCCCGCGCCAGTTAGAGTTACCCCCGAAGAAATCAGTATTTGAGTCGCCTGGACAGTAATCGATCCCATAGTCCTTATTCTCGAGCGTAAGGCGGTACGGGTACTCAGCGTGAATTCTCGATAATGAGCGCATCCCATAGGGTGACAGGAATTCTTTCTCATCTAATACATAAGCCAGCAGACGTTTCAGCTGTTTTGTTGATGGGATCGATAAAAGTTTATCTCCGGAACCCTCTTCGTTGTGGCGCGCGCGGAGTGAGCTCTGAGCCCGACTCGATGCGTCGAGCTGTTTAGCTAGCTCGGGATTATTGGCGATAAACCAATCGAGCCTTTTTTTAAATCCTGGCAGTGCTCGGATCTTTGAGTCTTTGAGGATCTCAACCACGAGCATCGGGATAACTCCAACTAATGAGCGAGCCCTTAGTGGAATAGTTGTTGTCTCTAGCTCCAACTGGTCGTAATAGAAACCATCTAGCTCATCCCAAAGACCGGTTCCTCCGAAATTATTTATCGCTGATGAGATGGCGATAAAATGCTCAAAGAATTTAGAAGCTAGATCTTCGTACTCCTCATCTTCGGTAGCTAGCTCAAGCGCCATCGACAACATAGTTGTGCAATAAAAAGCCATCCACGCTGTGGCGTCGGCTTGCTGTAGGCTGCCACCCTTTGGAAGTGGGGCGCTCCTGTCGAATACTCCGATATTATCAAGCCCTAGGAAGCCCCCTGCGAATAGATTTCTTCCGCTAGAGTCTTTCCGATTTACCCACCAGGTGAAGTTCATTAGAAGCTTTGTAAAAGCGCGCTTAAGAAAAAGTCTATCGGGCGCGCCATCTTTTGATGTGATCTGATAAACACGCCAACAGGCCCAGGCGTGTACTGGAGGGTTTACGTTAGAGAATCCAAACTCATAAGCTGGTATCTGTCCATTTGGATGCATGTACCATTCGCGAAGGAATAGTAGGAGCTGACTCTTGGCGAAGTCGGGATCTATCTTGCAGAAAGGGATCATGTGGAAAGCGAGGTCCCAAGCCGCGTACCAAGGGTACTCCCATTTATCGGGCACAGAGATGATATCCCTATTATAAAGATGCTCCCACTCGGTGTTCTTTATCGTCCGCCGTGATGGCGCGGGAGCTGGCTGCGTTGGATCCCCCTCAAGCCACTCACGCACCGAGTAATAATAAAACTGCTTAGTCCAGAGAAGTCCCGCGTATGCCTGAGTGAGAACTCGACGTTGCTCAGGCGATGCTTCGCTAGGAACAGTTGAATCATAGAATTCTTGGCACTCGTCGCGCCTAGTTTTAATGATTTGATCGAATTCATCGGCGGGCAACGCTTTGCTTTGTTCACTAGATAGCCTTAGCGAGAAATTTAAGCGTGCCTGACCTCCCGCTGGTATCTCGACTGAATAAAGTAATCCGGCTTTCGTGCCTGTAAGTTTTGGATTTACAGACTCAATCTTGCCCTCAGTCACATATGTGTGAAAGGCATCCTTTACATAGGGAGTTTGGTTCTCTCCGCCAAAGAGCCGGAATCGATTCGATTCGTTCTCGGTGAACAAAGGAGTGGGAGATACAGCTAGATCATTCGCTTCAGCCCTGAATATATAAGGATCAAGATTTGGATGTAGGAGTAAGAACTGATCAGGCGCGATAGCTGAGAGAGATGGTTTTGTCGTGTAACCCTCTCCCGTGCGTCCCCAACCCCAAGTATTTCGAAACCATACAGTTGGGATAATTCGTAGAGGAGCTGCTTTGTTGGATCTATTGTGCGCGGTTATGCGAATCAGAATATCTTCTGGACTAGATTTGGCGTATTCAATCTCTAGATCGAAGTATTCGTTACGATCAAAGATGCCGGTATCTGTAAGCTCAAACTCAGGCGCGCCGCGTCCACGCGATCTATTTTCTTGTACTAATTGATCATAGGGGAACGCTCTTTGTGGGTACTTATAAAGAGCGCGCATGTATGAATGGGTGGGGGAGGAATCTAAGTAGTAATAGCACTCTTTTACATCCTCACCGTGATTCCCTTCAGTGCCACTTAGACCGAAGAGCCTCTCTTTTAGGATCGTATCTAGTCCATTCCAAAACGCGAACGAGAAACAGATCCGGCACTGCCTGTCGGTGACTCCAAGGAGCCCATCCTCACCCCAGCGGTAAGCACGGCTCCGTGACTGGTCGTGAGTAAAGTAGTTCCAAACAGATCCGTCGGGTGAGTAGTCCTCGCGCACCGTTCCCCACTGGCGCTCAGAGAGGTAGGGGCCCCAACGCTTCCAGTTCTTAGACCGGTCGGCGTCCTCTTGCAGGCGGAGCTTTTCGGCGTTTGGGATCTTTTTAATCATGAGATATCAGTAGGGGGCGCTTTAATCGGATTCTCTATGTGACGCGTGTAATGACCTATATACTTGATGCTAAAGGGGGTTTGGGGGAAGCGCAAGAATTTGGGCGGCTAAGGCGCTGATTTCCTTATTCTTAAGCTTTATGTAAATCACACTTATCAAAACGTATGCTTAAATGGTAAGTCTATTTTACATTTTTAATATGGGCGCCTCAACCTATCGATATTATTGATAAAATTCGGGCGAATAATTCTCTGGTTTTAAGTGACATATCAACTCAGCAAATTATGCCGCAACAGCGTTAGCCCTTCCGGCACCACGCAGCCTGGTTAACGAGATAGACTGGAGGGACCGGCTAATCGGATTGTGCGGGACTAAGGGGGTCGGAAAGACAACGCTGCTGCTCTCTAAACTAAATGAAATGGATCCCAACCAAGAAGCCTTTTATGTATCGCTAGATCATCCAATCTTCGCCAGCGAATCCTTCAAAACATAGCGTCAGCGAGGTTTTGCCGGCCTCCCTGAGTATCCTCCATCCGCAAATCTCGTACCCCATATGGAACACTTTTTGTAGGGCTTCGCAGCCTACCCCTCTAACCTCGTAAAATATCGATATTTTTTATAAACACTTGCCCGAGGAGCGAAAATAAAATAGGCTCGACCATGCGAAGG
>Ga0214921_10000923_pt1 | contig 51900 bp, 43 predicted proteins | sample LL1505_MetaG_FD_177992 | JGI IMG/M metagenome (GOLD analysis project Ga0214921, IMG submission 177992) | Freshwater microbial communities from Lake Lanier, Atlanta, Georgia, United States - LL-1505 | ecosystem: Environmental > Aquatic > Freshwater > Lake | place: USA: Georgia | collected... | reverse complement strand
CTGGTATTTTTTTGAAGAAGTAATATGTAAAAGTATTCAGAATCATGAGATATTATACAGTAAATTTAAAAATAAATTTAGTTTTATTAAACAGAAACAAATTGAAGATAATATTTATAGTTTGAAAAAAATAAAAGAAAATAGTTTCTCTAGTAAAATCATGGGTGAAATGATCCGCAAATTGAATCTGATATCATATAATAATAGAGATTTGATACAAACTACATGGACAAATTCTAATAATAGGAAATATGATTGTGAAAGTGATGAAGAATTTATGACAATGTTATTGGATGATCCAGAAACACAAAGAGTGATAGCAGAAGAAAATAAGAAAAAATTAAATAGACAAATTACTAATATAAATGATATAATTAGTGATAGTGATTGATAAAAAATTGATATATATTTTAATTATATTAAATAAATAGTATAATTAAAAAATGATAGGTTTATATTTATTATCAACATCACTTTTGGATGTTATGAAAGTTATTAAATTTGGTATGTCATTACGTCTTGAATTTAGATGGATAGATTATTTATCTATTTTTGCAGATGCTAAATATGAATATTATTACGAATTTTTAGATGATTATAGCAGAAATAAAATATTAGAAATTGAAAATGAAATAATTCAAATATATCAAGATAAAAGAAATAAGTATTTTCAAACAGAATATTTTAATTGTGATGATAAAAATAAATTTAATGAAACTATAATTATGGTATTAGATAAAAGACAAATTAAATATACTGTTCATTCAACACATAATTTTGACAGAGAATATTATGATAATAAACCAACAATACAAGACATGGTAATGTTATCTAATAATATTAATCCAGAAGATCATCAAACAGAAGTATTATTAAAAATAAATGATTTTTATAAAAGTAATGATATTGGTAAAATAATATGGTCTTGTGGTTTAGGAAAATCATTATTAAGTATATTTATTGTAAAATTATTACATTTTAAATTAGTAGTATTTGGTGTGCCAAGTATAAATTTACAAAGACAAATGAAAGAAGAAATTGTTAAAATATTTCCAGATTGTGAAAATATATTATATATTGGTGGAACATGTGATGATAATATAAAATCAACAAATAATATTAAGATAATAAAACAATTCATAAAAAAATCAAAAAATATGCAACCACTGTTTTTAATTACTACTTATGCTTCATGTTATCTATTAACTGAAATAAATAATATTGATTTTAAGATTGGTGATGAAGCACATCATTTAGTAGGTGTTGAATCTATTTCTTATGATAAAACATATGATTCGTTTCATAAAATTAAATCTAAGAAAACATTATTTATGACTGCTACTGAAAAACTGATAGAAAATAAACAAAATACATATTCAATGGATAATGAATTAATATTTGGTAAATATATAGATAAAAAATCTGTTGCATGGGCTATTGAGAAAAATAAAATTACAGATTATAATTTATTGATACTAAAAAATACAGAAAATGAAATAGATGATATTATTAAAAGTGTTATACAAAATACAGATATGATTGAACAAAAAGAATTATTCTTATCTGCATTTATGACATTAAAATCTATTGAAAAATATACAGAGTTAAATCATATTCTAATTTATACAAATACTACACAATCAGCAGATTTAATAAAAAAATATATTGACATTATATTAAACTCTAAAATAATTAATATTGATATTAGTAATTATTATAATAAATCTTTACATTCAGGAAATATTACTGATATCAATATTGAAATAGAATGTTTTAAGAAAGCATCATGGGGAATAATTTCTTGTGTATATATCTTTGGCGAAGGCTTCAATTGCGCTAAATTATATGGTGTTGTATTTGCTGAAAATATGGAATCCGAAATTAGAATTGTTCAATGTGCATTAAGACCAAATAGATTAGATAGATATTATCCGGGAAATCCTAATAAGAAAGCATATATTATTATTCCATATATTGATACAAATAATTTTATAATTGCAAATAATTCATATGATAAATGTAGAAAAATTATTGCAAAAATTAGAAATGTTGATGAGAATATTGAATATAAAATTAAAGTTGGAACTATACAACAAAATAATTCATCATCATCCAAAAATAAGTCTTTGATAAATTATGATACAATCAATTATATTGATAATATCGATGAATTAAATAAAATTATATTAAGATTAAGATATAGTCACGCATTAAGTTCTCTATATTCAGAAGAACAAGATGAATTTAATTATGTAAGAGAATTAAATAAACAATTAAATATTCAATCAAAAGAACAATATGCAGATACACTAATAAAAGATACACATAAAAATTATATTGATAATCCTGAAGAATATTTTAGATTAAAAGGTGTATGGAGTAATTGGTATGATTTCATTGGTGTTGATACTAAAAAATTTATTCAAGATAAAAATGATTGGATAAATTTTTGTAAAGAAAATAATGTAAAGTCAATAAAAGATTATAATAAATTATGTAAATTATATGAAAAAATACCAATGAATCCACTGGATTTTTATATAGGATGTTTAGATATTCCAATAGAACTTGAATTTAAAACAAATAGAAGAGGATAAAATAATTTTTTTATATTACACTTGAATTTGTTTTACTCTTATTTTTAGTAATCTTTGGTTTCTTTTCCGATGTTTCAATAATTGGTTCTTTCACATGTGATTCTTCAGATAATTCATTTATTTCATTATCTGATTTAATTTCTAAATGTTTATTAGATGGAATTGCTTCTTCAGATAATTCGTTAATTAATTTTTTATATTGTGTTTCTGCTTCTTTCATCTCAGTTTGTAATTTTTCTATTTTTTCAAATAATGGTTCAAAATCTTTGATTAATTTTTGATTTTTAGGTATTTTAAGTGTTAGTTTTAAAAAGTTTTCTTTATTTATACCTTTCTGTGCAGAACCAGTTGCTAAATTATAAATTTTATTTTGATTATTAAATAACCAATAATTGATATAATTTATAATATCTTTATTTTTATAAATAAGAACCCAACCATGATGATTTAAGAAAAATTTACCATATTCAAATTTAACACAGTTTAATGATACTCCATCTTTATTTATTATAATTTTATTTTCATGATTATATTTATTTATATAATTTGATATACCACCTCCTCCATAAACTGGATAAATTCCACTTATCATATTATTTTTTGTTAGATATTCACCTGATTTTGTATCTATAATACTGCCTAATTCTACCTCATCGCAATCTTCATTATCTCCAATATCTTTAATTTTATTTCTAATATCTTCTTCTAATTTTATAATAAGTTCTTGATTCTTATTCTTCTTATCATATGGTTTTGATATTTTATCAACCCATTCAGTAATTTTTAGTTTGGATTTTGGGATTGGTAACTGCAAATCTAATATATCAGTTAATGATACATTTTCTTGATTTGAACCATTACCAATATATTTATTAATATGATTTAATAGAAAACCATTAAATATACCTAAAAAATAATAATTATTTATTTTTGTAAAATTTCTTAGAAGAGCGCATCTTTGATTTAGATATAATTGTATGTCAACAGTATTTAATGCAATATTAACTAAATTTGGTTTTTTACCTGTTAATGATATAATTAGATCATTTTTTTGTATTTCATATTTTTTATATTTTTCATTATTTTCAATATAATGATTATTATTAAAAACTAATTTTTCATTTTTAATATGTGTTATAGTAATTAATGGAATACCAGAATCTTTATATTCTGATGTTTTAAAAGCATAACCATTTTGACTTTCGCAAATATCTCCTAATTTTACTAATTCGTATCCTTCACCAACAACTATTACTTTTTTATTGTAATCTTTACCATTCAAAGAACAGATAGGATTTTTTAATATTTCATCTTTAGTTGCTTGAGATATTAATTTATCACTAATACCGCAAATATCATCTTTATTTTCAGTCAAAACAATTTCACCATTAATTTCTTCAAATTTATCTTCAGTATATCTTTCAACGATTAATTCAGAGAATTTTACGGTTGTTGTTTTTTCTTTAGTATTATGAAATACAACAATTGATGTTTTAGTTGATGTATTTTCAAATTGGTCTTGTGGAACACTGATAATTTCACTAACATTAAAATTTTCAACTAAACATTTACGAATATCTTTATAAGTCTTATTAAAAAATACGCCTTCTTTTAGAACACCAATAGCTGTTCCATTAATATCTACTAAATCCATAATCAAAATTAATGATGAGCTTTCTTTATCATTTCCAGTTAATTTATTATTTTTAGCATACTTTATAATTCTTTGACTACACATTTCAACTGAAACTTTTGTTTTATCACTATCTTTTTTATCTTGTTTTTCTTGATCTTCTATTTTTTTCAGTTGTTTTAATTTTATATTAATTTCTACTTCATCTTTTAATGTAACTAATTCTTTTTTAATATATTCTTTAATTTTTTTTCTTTTAATTTGTGCATCTGATTGCACCACTTTATCACCACCATATGGTGGATTAGTTATTACATTCATAAATTTCTTATTATTAAATTCATCAGTGAATGAGTTTCGGTATGATAAATTATCTTTCATATTAGGTAGAACACCTGTCAAACAAAAGAATTCTAAACCAGCAGATTTAACTACATCTTCATTCATATCAAAATGATAAATTTTATTAATATTATCTTTCCAATCAATATCATACTTATTATTTAGATAATTAATATATCCAGTTGTAAAACCACCAGAACCACCAAACATATCAATCATTGAATCAATTAAACCATCTTCATTAATTTCAGGATCTAATTTTTTATAAATATAATCAACAATATGTCTATCAGTAAAATATGCCCCTAATTCACTAATTGCTGACTCATCTCTACCAATAAAATATTCATAAATTTTACCAGATAATAAAACATTACATGTTTTTTCAATAATAGTAATTTTATCAATTTCTTTAATTAAATAAGAAAATGTTTTTCCAGTCATTGATTTAGGAATCTCATAGAATAATAAATGTTTAATTAGTGATGCGTCAATTGAATCTAATACATCACCACGTATTAAAGCAGATAATTCTGTATCTTTATTTTCGTTTGCAATTTTTAATAAATAAGAAAATTCGCAATCAGGTCGTTTTAATTTTACTTTATCTAATAAATTTTTCTCTTCTATCTTTTTTAATCCATATAAAAGATTAAATACCTTCAAAGCATTCATACCATATCCTGCACCATTATTTCTAAGATAGTTATGAATCTCATGGATTTTATCTTTTAATGCTTCTTTATTAGAAACATTATTACTTAATTCGACTTTTTGTTTATCATCATTAGACATTTCTTTATTATAAATATCTTCTTTATTGATAGAATTAATTTTAATCAATTTTTTAGAATTATCACTAGCATTAGTCTTTTGTTTTGACATTATATAGCCATTATAGATATATTATTTTTAAGTGATAATTTTGAATAAAAATCAATCTTTTAAGAATAATTTGATTATTATTTTAGATAATAAAAATCCCCCGATTATATCTGTTGGATAATGTACACCTAAATAAATACGGCTAAATCCTACTAAATAAGGTATTATACTTAAATCAATATTAGAATATTTTTTTAATATATATGTTAATAAGAATGCATTTACTGTATGACCTGATGGAAATGAATATCGATCAAAATAATATGGATCACGTAATATAACATCATTTGATACTACAAATGGTCTTTCTCTTTTAATAATATTTTTAATTGTTATTAATACTATTTGACCAATAAATAGAATAATTATATGATATAATTTAATTTTTTTAAATAAAAATAATAATAAAATAATTATACTAAATAATTTTAAATTAAATAGTTCTGATATATATGTAAATATTTTATTATTATCTGAGATTAATTGAATATTTTTAATAATATTGATTTCACTATTACTCATTGGAGTTTTTATAATTATTTAGATATTAAAAATAAGAATTATTTTAATCTTCAATTTGATTAATCCATAAATTAATAATTTCTTTATTATATCCTCTTTCTAATAATTCTTTTTCAACTTGTATTTTATGAAGTTCAATAGTATATATATTATTTAATTCTAATTTATGTTTTATTAGAATGATAATATTACCTATTTGTTCAGCATCATTAATAATAATATTTACTAATGGACTGAAACCATTCAAAGAATTCACAACTCGACAAATACGACCTGTAAAACATCTACATTCAGCATCTAATATTTCTTGTTTTAATATTTTAAAAATTTCATTAAAAATATTTAAATCATTAAAATCATTAATAATAGTTTGTAAAGTATACCATAATACTTCACTAAAAGTTAGTAAAAGTGTAGAATGAACAGTTTCATCATCTAAAAATTCAAATAAAATAGATTTTGTTTTTTCTGTTAATTGTTCATTTTCTATAATATAATTAACTAGTTTTATTTTATCATATTTTTCAACATCTTGCCTAGTAGTAATATTATTAATACTATCTACAAATGATTTTTGAATATGTGTATTATGAACATTTTCTTCATCATTATAAATATTTAATTTTTGTATAGAATTATTACTAATACGATTAAGAAAACGTGTAATTTGTAATGGTAATTCAACTATATTATTATATTCATAATTAATTATATAAAGTTCTCTAAATTGTAAAATACAAATAGGTAATGTGGTTAATTCGTTATCATAACAATATAAACTTTCTAATTTTGGGAGAATCATTTGTTCAGGTAATGATGTTAATCTATTATTAGAACAATAAAGTAGTCTTAACATAGGTAAATCCAAAGGTGGTAATGATACTAACCAATTATTATTACAATATAATTCTTCTAAATATGGGAAATCCATTTTTGGTAATGATATTAATCTATTATATGGGCAATATAGTTCTTTTAATTTTGGTAAATTCATATCTGGTAATATTCTTAATATATTATGAGAACAAGATAAATGTATTAAATTAGGAAAATATATATTATATGGTAGTGTCTGCAATAAATTATAATCAAGATTTAATATTTCTAATAGTGGGCACTGTATGTCATTATGTATTGATACTAATTCATTATTACTACAATTCCATTCTATTAATGATGGAAAACATATTTTTGATATTTGATATATTTTATTACCCCAACACAGAAATATTTTTAATTTAGGTAAATCCATAAAAGGTAAAGATTCAATTAGATTATTTGAACAATTAAATTTTCTTAAATTAGGAAATTTTAATATAGGTAATCTTTTTATTAAATTACCATAACAATTAAGATACTTCAATTTAGGTAAATCCATATTAGGTAAATATTCTATTTCATTATTTGCACAATTTAATTTTTCTAAATGAGGAAAATTTAATATAGGTAAATTTTTAATCATATTACCATAACAATTAAAATATTTCAAATCTGCAGAATTTGTATTAGGTAAATATTCTAATTCATTACAAGAACAATCTAATGTATGCAATTGTGGGAATGCTAAATGTGGTAATACTTTTAATTTATTAATATAGCAATATAATACTTCTAATTTAGGACAATCTATAACTGGTAAATATTCTAAATGATTATATGAACAATCAAACTCTTTTAATTCAGGGAAAAATATAGGAGGTAATAATGATAATTGATTGTTAGAACAATTAAAATATCTTAAAATTGGGAAATTCATTTTTGGTAATATACTTAATTTATTATAAGCACACTCAAACACCTGTAATTTCTCAAAATTCATATCAGGTAGTGAACATAATTGATTATTAGAACATTTAAAAATTTGCACTTGTGGTAGATCTAATGGTGGTATTAATAATAAATTACTATTTGAACAATTTAATTCACATAATAAATGTTTATATTTATCAATAGTACACAATGGAATATGTTTGTATAACATTTCACTACGGGGTTTATCCGGATTTTCACTAAATATCAAATATATATTTCCAGACATTATTATAATATTAAACAGTTTAATATTATAATAATATTTTGTCAATTTTATAATATTTTTTAAACATTTAAGGAATTATTAATTTATTAAATATATAATTATGGCAGATTTAGGCGAGGCTTTTAATTCTTTAAACTTTTATAAAAAACCATTCCAAACTATTGATTATTTTTTTACACAGAGAACATTAAATGAAGATCGTGAATATATTGATAAAAATATGAATAGAAAAACAAAAAAAGTTAAAGTCTCTCATAATTTCTTAGCATTAAATATTCCGACTATAAATACTACTATAACAGAAAATGGTGAAAGAAGTGAAAAACCAATGGGTTTTGATATTGAAATTTTTGGTGATGATGGCTATCATTATAAAGGAACTATTACATCATATGAAGGCATAATACCCAATTTTATGGTTCCTATTAAAGGTGATAAAAAATTATTTATTAATGTACATTATAAATTTACAGATTCTAATAATAATACATTATTTAAAAAATTTGTAAATTTTATAGAAGTTCCTAAAAGATTTCAGGTGTCAATAGAAGATGATATAAATAGTACTCATGGTATTGATGGTAAAACAGAAAATGAATAAATTAATCTTTGAATTGAACTCTTATTTCACTAAATAACTTTAGATAATAAGCTATAACATCCTTGATAATAGTTTTAATATTTCCATCTTTTGTTGTTTTATAATGGAAATGAACTTTCATATCTAATGGATGAGGTAAATTATATCCTGCAAATTCAATCTTTGGATGAAGTTGCAATCCACGTGTAATTATATTACCAAGTGTATGATCTTCATTAGTAATAATAATAACACCTTCTGTTTCTCCATTATCTTTATCATCTGTTTTATTTTTCCCAACTTCTTCAATAAACAAGTTTAAGAAATTATTTAATTTTTTTTCAATATTAAATAATGCAACATATATAATTCTTTTCTCACTAATTTGTCCTCTTGATTCTATAATAAAGTCAAATTCATTAGCTGTTATTTGTTTATAACATACAATAGATGCAGCACTATACATTGCATGTTCATCCGCAATACTGACTTTAGTTATAGCACTAAAGATTATTTCTTGATCTGGTTGTAATTTAACAATAGGAATAGGTGTTTTATAAGGTGTATCAATTTGTTTCTCATTATAATAAAATTTAGCATTTGCTGTTGTCACCCATATAATATCCTGTGTATTATTCTTAGCACTAACATACATTGTTAATTGTTTTAATTGTGTAGTATCTAATATTTTATCAACATTTGGATCTACGTCTTCTTCATCATTCTCTTCTATAATATCTGGTATATATTCTTCTGATGATTTTCTATTATATTCAACAAATTCTATTTTATTTTCAATACCCCAAACAGGTAATTGTCTTATACGTGCTTTTAAATAATTGTTATGAAATATACTTGTATTCTTATCAAATGTAAATTTCTCAAATGCATAAATAGGAACATATGATAAACATCCGCGACGAATAGTATTAATTAAAATATAATTAATATCAGGTCCTTTTATTTTTACTTCTAAACGTGAATCACCTTGTTCTTTCACTTGATTAATCGTTGAAATATTCACTTTCTTTGCAGAGAGCATGGTGTTTTATTATATATATACATTATAAACTCTTTTAATATAAAATGCAATTTTTTTATAATTAAAGAATTATGTAATATAATGTAATAATGAAAATTATTTTTTATTCTAATGATTGTGTATATTGTAAAAAATTATTATCATATTTAGAAAAAAATAATATTAAATCTTTATTTAAATTAATTAATATTGATGAGACACCACCGCCACCAGGTATTGATTGCGTGCCTTCTATCATAGATACAGAATTAATACAACCATTAAAAGGTAAAGCTGTTTTTGAATATTTATTAAATCTTAAATATTTTAATAATCCAACAAATAATATAGAATATGTTAAACACATTCCAACAAATCCACATATAAAAGAAGATGACAAGGCACTGTTAAAAAATACTAATAATTTTATAATTGATACAAATATACAAACAAATACTGAAGTAGGATCATTATTTATTAAACATGACTAATATAAAAATTGATATATAATTTAATAATTATATAAAGATTAATTATATTAATTCTATAATGACAATCCCAACATTTTTAATTACAGCATTCTTAAAGAAATATGAAAATAGTTTATCAGACCCTAATATCATTGAACAAATTAAAAAAGATCTTTTTAATAATGGGATATGTACAAAAGACTATCCAGATGAACAATTATTATTAATATATAATAAATATGATGATTCTATTATGACACCGCTTAAAAGAGAATGTAGATCATTAGTTATTGATTATACTAATTTACAAATAAAATCATATAGTTGTGAAACACCTCGTTTAAACAAGGAAGGTTTAGAATTTTTATTATCACATACTGATAGCCCACAAAGAATTAATATTTGTTATGAAGGCACATATTTATCTATTTTTAATCATAATGATAAATGGTATGTATCAACTCGTAGATGTTTAGATAGTAATGATTCTATTTTTACAAATAATAAAACAAAAGGAGATAATGCTACTGATATTGAAATGGTTGATAAATCGCATTATAATATGTTAGAAGAAGTTTTACAAAATGCAGGATATAATAATTTTGCTCATTTTTGTGAAAATCTTGATAAAACAAAATCATATTATTTTGTATTAATTCATCATCAAAATAAACATTTAATTGATTATACAGAACAATTTGGTGAAAAATATGCACGAATCTGTTTAACTACTATTAGAGATTCTAATATGAATGAAATTGATATTTATACTAATATAATTCATTTTGCTACATATGATGAAACGGGTCATATATTTATACCAACAAAATTAGAATCTATTGATGAGTTTGCTAATTTTAATAAATTAGTTTCATATGATTCAGTGCCAAAAACAGAAGGTATTGTAATTCATATTTGGTCTAGCACTTTAAATAAATATAATTTAATTAAATTACAGCATATTAATTATCAATTTGCAAGAGTTATTGGAACAGATCATAATTTATTCAAGGGTATGTTATATTTATATCAATTAAATAAATTATCAGTCTATTTTACACAAAATATAAATATGCAAAATATAAGACAAATTGCAAATCCAATTAATCCATCAGAAGTATATGACACAATTGGTATTATTGATGCTGTATTTAAAACATGCACATCTGAATTATTAGAATTATTTAAAATTTTATGGCATATTAAAACAGGAAAACATAAACATAGTAATTTATATAATTTATTACCAAAAGAATACAAAGATATAATGTTTGGTATTAAGGGTATTTATCTTGAAAATAAAGCAAATAAATCAAATAATGGAGTATATCTAAAAATTAATGATATTTATAATTATTTGAAAAATATATCAACGGATCAATTTATTGCATTTATTCGGATGAGAAAATTAATGTTTAATTGGGTAAAATATGAGGTATCTGATAAAAAACATCACATAACAATGGAAGTAGATAATACACTAATTGAAGCATTAAAAGACTTTGCAACTATTTCTAATTTCTGTGATAAAGTACATTTGAAATTATGTGCTATTTTTACAAGTAAATTATTCCCAAGTATTACACCAACAGATATTCCTCCTCAATTATTAAATACACAAGATAGTGTAGCAGATAAAGTCTAATATTTAATTATATTAATTTACTATTTAATAATAATAAATTAATATTTATATTTGTTCAATTGATTTAATATATTGATTAATATTTTGATCGGTAATAAAATTTCTTGATTTACTTGTTAATTTAACTGCATAATATGTAGACCAATCTTTATTATTAATAATAAAGTCAATTGTTTCTTTATGATTCCAATAGTGTAAGCTTTGTATTTTGAACATACTATCATAAGAATCTTTAATATTAACATAATAATAATTACGAGGTTTAGTATGAAATAAATAGTTAAAAATAGCATGTTGCATTAAATAAGTATCATCTTCATATTTGAGAGTGCGAATAAGATTAATATTTGAAGGTATAAGCACAGTATTTTTATATTTGAGAAATCCAATATTTTCTGATTTAATAAATTCAGTATATAAATCTTTAATAAGTTTGCTATTCTTTGGTGCCATAATACACCAATTATCAAGATGAGGAGCATGAGGCATAGTAGTGTTGACAACAAATTCAAATAATGTAGCATCATATTTATGTGTAATCATTTCAGAATGAAATGTATCTAAGAATGTGCCATTAGTAATAAATATACCAGGATCCATCCATACACCACCATTATTTACAAGTAATTCTAAACGTAAAAAGTCTGAGAATCTCACAGGATCTAAATAAATATATTTATTAATAAATTCCTTAGATACAAAATTATGTAAATTTTTATTATCAATAATATTAATTTCCCAATCAGAAGGAACATGTTTTTTCCAAGTCATAAGATGTGCATTAATAACACGATTATTAGAAAGGTCATGCCAATAACAATAAATTTGTTTAGGTAAAATATATTCGGTATTTATGAATGATTCATTAAATAACCATAACATAAAAATGAGAATAAATATAACAAATAAATTCATATAATATAATATATTATAATATAATTGAACTAAATGCTAAATATTTAATTTAACATTTTATGAGTTAAATATATTTTTTTAATTATTTTAATTAAATTAGCAACAAATGTTTCAATATAAAAATCTGTTTTTGGAATATTTTTAATATAATAATATGCTTTCTTTATATTTGTTGCATCAGATAATATATGATAAACATCTATATTATTTTCATAATATAATGGATAATCATTTCCTAATAATTCAACAACTGATGGGATTTTATTAATTAATATAGGTGTATTTCTTACAATACATTCAATTAATGTATTAATAGCAGATGCATCAACTAAATTGATATAAACTATATTTTGAGATAATAAGGTATCATATTCATCATTATCTAAATAATCTATTATTTTAACATTATGTATTTTATGTTGTATATCATTATATAAATGTTTATACCAATTATTAGATATCGATTTATCAAAACTACAATTTTGTTCAATTATATGTTCTTTAGTATTATTTGTTAATATAGTATGTAATTTTTGCATAAAATCATTTTTGGGATAATAATTGTGCATATTTTTACCTTTCAATGCAACTTTATCTAATGTATAAATATTTTTATAACAATAATTATTATATTTCATTTGTGGTATAGTTATATTATAAAAATTATATGTATTTCTTAGCCAACCTCCAATATAAATAATTTTCTTATCTGGATTAGTTATAAAATTATTAAATTTAAATTTCATTACATCAACTGTTGTTGGATGAATTATTGAATAAACATTATTAATACCATTTGCAATAAATTTATTTTTTAAATCATCAGATAAAACAATAATTCCTTTACAATAGTTTAATGATTCTTTAAATTCATCTGACTTTAATAATGTATGACAATTATAATCACTAAATGTGGTATCAAATGTATGATGAACAAAACCAATCCATGGTTTTGTATAAGGAATAATATTTAATATTTTATTAATATCAGCATTCCAATGAAATGTTTTATCAATACTCATATCCATAATAATACCATTGTAATTATGTAAATATTTTATATTTTCAAATACATATTGCCAACCAGAACGATGAACTCCTGAATAATCATTTTGATCAATATAATTTAAATTAATAAGTCCATCAGGATTATTAGGCATTGTTATATTTATACAATCATTTATTATCCATTCCCATTCTTCTTTATAATTATAATCATTATTAAACATTTTCTCAGCTAATCCATAATTATATTTTGAATTAATTGTTCCATTTGTTAAATAATAAGATACTATTTTAATAATGGTATCTTGTAGTTTTATATCTTTAATTAATCTGAAATCAGAATAATTATATTTATTACAAAATTTTTCTACAGCTTTATATGTTATAACTATTCTATTATTTTCTGTGATATTTTCTAGTTTTTCTATTATTTTTTTATTATCTAATTTTTGATAAGCTAGTTTTTCTAAAAATATATTACTGAAATTATCTATTGCTATATTATATTCATTTTTAAAATTATAAATTGTATCAATGTTAGCATTAACTAAATTATCAAATGTAATTAATAATTCATTATAATTAATTGTTATTGGGATATCTATAGTATTACATTCTAATTTATATGAATGTTGCCAATTAATATCTAATAATAAATTACTTATTTTCCTTGTTGTATACATTGGTAAAAATGGAGTATTTGTATATATTGAAAATAAACAAGCATGATATCTCATTGGAATACAATAATCTATAATATCATATAATTCAAATAATTGATTTATTTCTATTTTATTTTTTATAAAAGTAATATTATTATTAATAAATTGTTCTGTATCATTCATACTAAATAATGTAATAATATCATTATAAATTAGAATATCATTTTCAATAGTAGATATACTATTTGTATTAAATGGAATAAATATAATATGATAATCTAAAATAATTAGATTTTTAATAAAATGATATAAATTTAATATACAATTATTATATTCTTGAATATATTGATTGTGATATATATGTCTTGATAAAGCAAAACCAATTATTTTTTTAGTAGCCTTTATTGCACGTAATTCACAAAAAGTATTATCAACATTATATTTATCACAAGATAAATTATAACTTATATCAGGGATATATGATATATTTTTATAATATTTACTAAATAAACTAATATCTTGTTTACTCCTAATAAATATATGATCAAATATATTTAATTTCCCCGTATCCGTTAATATGTATGTATATGGTAATCCTACAGATACCGCAAATAATTTATTTGGTTTATTTTCAAATTTAATATTTATATTATTAATAAAATAATTATTCAAAACATCACCACCACCCAATATAATAATATCTGTATCTTTAATCTCTGTATTAAAAATTTTATCACAGTCAACAAACTTTATAGAATTATATTTAATAAATTTAAATAAATTAATAAAAGATGACATATATTGATCATCTCCTAAATTATAATGATTATAATATCCAATAATAATGATATCAATGATATCCATTATTATAGGATAGAAATTAATTCTAAAAAATTTGTTTATTATTTATATAAATTTTGAATTGTAATTGCCATTGTTTCATAAGGATGTTCATATAATTGTGAATTGGTTGGATAATATATAACATCACTAATTGTTTTAGGTTCTTTATTATATTGTGCTTTATATATATTTGAATTTTTATCTTTATAAATCCAATTATCTAAATCGGGATTTGCGCGTATATTATCATTTGTCTCTCTTTTTCTTATTGGTATAAATCCATTTAGTTTAATATATAATTGAACATCATTTGGATACATTTTTTGATATATATGTATCTTCTCATGAATTAATAATTTAATTAATTTATTATCATCTAATCCCAAATGATCCTTTGGTAAAATAATTGTATCAATTCGTGTATGAGGTAAACCATTTTCATATAATGTTCCTTTAACACAGCCAAATTTCCATGCTATAGTGTTTGCTTTCTTACCATTAAACCATTCATATTCAATATTATCAAAATATATATTAACTTTCTCAACACAACTAATTATTTTAGTTTTTTCAAAATGTGTAAAATCAGTTGTTGATTCTTTAATTAAATTAATGTATTCATTTATATTATTTATATTACGTGTTTTATAATCATTTTTGTTAAAAGTCTTGTAATAATTATCATTATCATTTTTTAATAAATCAAATAATTGTTCCTTATTTAAAAAATAGATAGAATCATATGGTTTCTGTTGTAAAAATAATATTAATACTATTAATAATAAAATATAAATTATTATCATATTATTAATTTAGATAAAATAATCTGTTTTGTATTGCTTTAAAAATTTAAAAATTTAAATTTTTGAAGTTTACTCACAGCTTTCATAGTGGTGAGATGAGCTATTCATTCCATGCCATGCGCTCTTTCACCTCTGCTAACCACTCTGCATGATATTGCTCGACTTCCGTTTTCATCTCCGGTGTGTTCTTCATCTCGACAATATCAAACCACTTCCGGTCAAGCTGACCAATGTATGGTCCTTGAAAGTTTACTGGGTCTCCGAGGAGCTCCAACATTCCGCGTAGAAAGGAATCAATCCTTTGGCGAAGTCCTTGTATCTTTTTTACCAGACCAATGTAGTCTGCATAGGAAGAAAAGCTATTTTCTATTTTTTCCAGTTGTGCTTCTGTGGACTGCAACTCCTTCTTAAGCGTGGAGAGCTGCCCAATGTAGAAGCTTCGTTGAACGCGAAATGCGGTTTGGGAGTTCATTACGAGAACAAGAATACTATATATCTAATATATCAAACTATTTAATATTTATTTATTTCAATTTTTATTTATCATTACTAAATAAAAATTGAAATAAATTTAGTTAAAAAATGTATATTATATATTTATAAAACACAATGGGTGCTGTTATCTCTTTCATTCATTCCTTCTCCAGGTGTATTACACCAGTTTATCAATATTTCTTTGTTAGACAGCCTGTAAATTTTATAATTCGTAAGAATACAATTATAGACAATGATGATATAACTGAATTATATATTCCAAAAAATACAACTGAATTATTGTGTATAAGAAATACTTTTTCACCTGAAATATTCAAACAATTTTTTATACATTTAAGTAATTACAAAAATTTAGATAAATTATATTTTAGTAATACAGATATGCATAATACAAATTTACATTATATTAATATGTTAAGTAAATTGCAAAATCTTATTATAACAGAATGCGACAATATAAATATATTATCATTATTTGCAGGTATTCATAAACTACCTCTCAAGGAAATTTCATTATCTTATAATGGACTAAATGATATAACAATTATTTGTAATGGTCTTAGATATTTTGCAAATACATTAGAAAAATTAAATCTAAAAGGGAATCTATTTGGCGATTATGGTATATATAAATTATGTGCAGTTTTACCACATTTACATAAATTAAAATCTTTACTTGTTGTGTATAATGAGATAACTGATGATAGATTAATATTATTAATCAATGTGTTGCCAAAAATACCATTATTAGAACATTTGGAGATAGATAGAAATAATATGACAAGTTCTGTTTATGAATTATTAACAAATACACTAAATTCATTACCAAATATAAAACGTGTACATATTGAACAAACTATGGTAAGTCATGTATCATGGGAAAACATACCACATTATTATGTATTATGTTCATAATTTTATTTATTACTTATAATCAATAATATAAATGATAGTGTTTAGATAATAAAATAAATAAATATGAAAATATAAAAGATAATAATAAATAATATCTACCATATTTAGTTAATACTAAACCAATAAATAAAACAATTAATAGTATAATATTTATATTATCTATTATTTTTATTTTATCAATAGGATTAATTATTTTGTAATTTTTTAAATAATAATTTTCTATAAATAAATCTTTATTTTTCCATATGTTATACAACCAATTTTTAAATACTAATGGATCTTTATAATTTTCTGTTAATGATACTTCTTTCCAATCAATTATAATATTATCTAAATTATTAAATAATGAACTAGTATGTATTTGTTTTTTTATAAAACCTGGAATAACTAATGATACATCCCATATTCTACCTAATTTATTTATATTTTTTAAATAATTAACAATACCCCATAAACCTTTTGATTTTGAAATAAGTAAATTATTAAATACCTTCATATTATTATTTTTTGCATATTCTTGTGATAATTTTAATTTATCTTCAGTAAAACGCGTGCCTTCTGGAAATATTATTATAACTTGTTTTTTATTATTATTTAATAATTTATTTAATTGTAATTCAATATTATTTTGATCTTTATTCCAATCACGATATAATTTAATATCAGTTCCAGTATACATAATAAAACCAATTGCTGGAATATAAATGATTTCATCTTTAAGAACAAAGTTATACATTTCAATATTAAAATTTTTTAAACATGTGATCATTATTAAAAAATCTATTGATGATATGTGATTACATAAAATTACATCAATTAATTCTGGATATTCATTTATTTGTTCAGTAATATTATTTGAATTGTCTACTAATTTAATTTGTGATTTAAATCCATACTGTAAAAGTATTGTAATAAATGATTGTGCTATTTTTTTAGTATAATTTATAATAATACTACTATCAATTAATAAAATGGGTAATATTAAAATATATGAATAACATAATATAAAAAAAATAAATAGTAAAAATAATGCGATTTGATATAATAACATTATAATTATAAATATTTATTATAAATATTAAACTATTTTTTATTACAATACCATTGATTAAATCCCAGGACCTCTAATAATATATGAAGAATAACACCAGTTATAAAAAAAGCAAAATTAATACCATATGGTTTAATTTCATCTTTATTACTCTTATTAATTGATAAATTAAAAATAATTGTTCCTATAATAAATGTAATTATCCCAATTATAACAGATTCTGATACTAAACTCCACATTGAAATATAAGAGAAAATAAAAAATATCTAAATATTTTATCAAAAAAATTGATATAAAAACATATAAAAACAATTATATCAATTACAATAAATGAGCAAAAAATCTAAAAATAATAAAAAAGAGGATGAGGATGAATATGATTATGAATTAGAGGAAGAAGATGATGTAATAAGTGATATTATTGATGATGATGAGCTTGATGAGGAAGATGATATAAATGAACTTGAAAATGAACAAGATAATGAAACTTATATTTTAGAAGATGTTAATGATGATGAAATATATTATAATATTGATATACCTACAACAACAGATATAAAATGTTTAGTGGGTGCAGATCGTATAAGTTTAAATAGACTTACTAAATATGAAATGGTTAGAATTTTAGGTGAACGCACTAAACAAATTACAATGGGTGCAAAGCCATTAATAAAAAATACTAAAAATTTAACAAATGAACAAATAGTAAATGAAGAATTTAAAAATAATATGATACCATTTAAAATTAAACGACCATTACCAAATGGTAAATTTGAAATATGGACATTAGATGAATTAAATAAAGATCATTTATTATCATTACTTGAATAAATTAATTACTAAATATAATATTTGGAAAATTATAAAAACATACTGTGCAAATATAATTTATATTATAACTATTCTTTTCTTTATAAAATACAGCATCTCTTAGTTTAGTATTTTTATGTGTTGGACATTCTGGATTTTTACAAACATAATCTTGTGTATGTGGTAATAAAGGATCTTTACACATTAATTTATTTTCTTTAATATTTTTAATTTTATTATTAGTTGTATTATCTAAATTGATTTCATATAAAAGTGTTGTTTCACTAATTTGTTTAGTATTATTACAGTTATTACATTTAAATTCTGCTCCAGAATATATATTATCATCAAATAATATATTTAATTTCTGTTTATTTTCATCTGTTAATTTTTGATATTTTTTATTTTTAATTAATTCATCTTTAGTAAATGCAATAGTATATTTTGTTAAATCATCTTTTTCTTCTAGTTTTTTAAACACATCATTTAATGTTAAACTTTTTGTATCACTATCTTGTGTAGATGATGTTTCTGTATCTTTTACTATAGATGATTTTGAAATATCAAATAAATATGAACAATTAGGACAAAAATGCATTTATTAATTATATATAAAATAAGATTTTATATATAATTAATTTTCAATTTTATATAATTAATATTTATAATCAAATAATTTATACCATTCTTTCACACGATTTTCCCATGTTTGAGTTTGTGCCCATTCAACACCATTATTACGAATATACTCTTTTAAATCATCATTATTAGCAATTTTAACAATTTGTTCTAATGCTTTATTAAAATACTCTTCTGAATGAATAGGTTCTTTTATTAAAATACCACGATTACCTACAGTCTCTCTTACTGCACAGAAATTAGATGTGATACAAATACAACCAGCCATTAATGCTTCTAAACCACTAATACAATATGTCTCAGGAAAATTTGTTGGATAGTACCAGAATTCACTCATCATTTGTTTTTCTGCAATTTCATGATTATCAATACGACCGTTACTAAATAGTTGATATTTCTTTATAACCATAAATCAACTATTTTTAGAGGATTAGAACGGGAATTCGCGGATTAACGCGAAAGAATCCTATTTTTGTAGATATTAATTGCGGCATTTATATCGCGGTCTAAAATCATATTACACTTATCACACTTATAAATTTTGGTACTTCCTAAATTGTCTTTTATATTTTTACAATTAGAACAATATTTACTTGTTAAATACTCGTCCGTTTCAATTATAGTGCTCCCAAATTTTTTTGACATACTGTGTAATTTCATTCTAAATCTATAATGACTTAATGCCATTAATCTACGTTTCACTATATCGTGTAAATTTCCTGTTAAATTTGACACCATTTTCTTAGTACTAACCTTCCCAATAATAATAGTTTTATATTTTGACAATAAGAAATTCGCAGTTTTATTATGCATATCTGAAATTAGATTATCTAATTTATCACGATATTTGTAATTTAACTTTTTATATTTTCCGCGTGATATTTTTTTTGTATCTTTACTATTATTTATATTATCTAGTCTTTTATTTATTTTATCTATCTGTTTATTTGTATTTGTGCCTATTTCATAGGATGCATTAGTGGAATATGTTGTCAAGAATGTTCTAACACCAATATCTATACCACATTTCCTACGTTGTTTTAATTTAAAATCTCCAGTTTTATATTTCGGCGATATTATTATAAATGTTTTCTTATAACTGTCATATTGTAATATAGAATTTTGTGTAATTATATTCAATGGTAATGAACTTTTTATCTCTTTTAATTCTTTCACAAAAAATGAATTTATTTTTTTACTTACTGATAATGGTTCAATTGTAATGTTTTTCCGCCTTCGATTTTTATCTAAATTTTTAACATTAAACTTGGACATATCTTTATGATTACTAAAAGCAGACTTATACATTTCCATACAATGTTTAACGGCATAATCTGCAGCATGTTTATTAAGATTATTATTTTTACATATTATACGTATATTTTCATTTAGAATTCTACGTAAATTAATAAAATTTAATTCTTTTTTATAATTTATATTAGTTAAAATACTTTTAAGATATTCATTTGTTATATTATATACATCTATACAGTCATCCATCCATTTTAAAATTACTGTTTTTTGTTTTCCATTTAATTCTAATTTAATTTTAACTGTATCAATATAATTAACATTTATATTCTGTTTATGTCTTTTTTTATTATATGATTCATTTTTATGTTCTATAATATCAAACCATGAATGGGAATTAATTATATTACCACTTTCTAATAATGTTGGATATATATTTTTCATTATCTGTTTTCATTATAATATATATATAAATTATGTCTTTATCTGTTTTATATTAATGTGTTTCATTATTATAAATGAATAAAACAACAGTTTATAATTGTGATAAATAAACTGTTATAATATAAAAAGTTCAAGTAATTATATTATAAAATACTACTATAAATAATAGTATTTTATAAAGAAATATCAAGTTTTAGACTACTAGTAGTTAACCCATGTATTTAATATAAGGTGTTGTTTTAATAGTTGTTAGTAATGATTGGAAATGTCCATTAAAACCATCTTCACCGCGATAAATCCATAATTCAGCATCAGGTAATTTTTGTCTTATTTTTTCAAAATGATTAACTAATTGTTCTAGACCACATTGAGGACAAGAAGTATAAATAAAACGATTTTTAACACGTTCAACTGATTTATTATAACGTGTCGTATCAATTGCATTGCCAATTATAAATAGTTTATCAGGATCTAAATTATATAAATCTAATAGAATTTTTTTATGATACTCTGACAGAACAATTACACCATCTATTTTATGCATAACATTTTGTAATAAATATTTTCCTTTATGCGGTAGATACTTAAAATCCCAAGGATATTGCACATGATCATCATGAACCTAAACATATGTTTTACGTGCTTTAACATCAAATTCTAAAAAGTAATAAATATATCGACTAATTATCATCACATCAACTATATTATCAATCATAAATTGATTTAATATATTTGAATTAAAATATTGAACATTATTAATATTAGCTTCTTTTATACATGCACCAAATACAAATACATTATGTGTCTTTGAAAATACTTCTGCTAAACATTTCAATGCTAATTCAGAACCATATATACCATTTGATGATACATTAAAATCACCCGTATAACCAATAAAAAACAAATTATTGGCTTTCTTGTATTTTGTAATTCCATTATATTATATGATTGTAATATAATCTTTATATATATAACTATTTTTATTACATCATTATACACAATATCTATTTATCTCTGAAATCCCCCGTTGGATATGTCGTAATTCAATAAGAAGACCATAAATTATAAAAAAATTGATAAATATATATAAAAAAATCTTTATTTAAATATATTAATATGACTAATAATAAGTTTGATGATTATAAAAAGCAGGTATATGCGTTTCTTGATGCTTGTAGATATAATGAGACTAACAAAGTAAAGCCGACTCATTTATCTTATGGATTATTTCAAGGGAAATTTGTTTTGGATGAATTACAAAGAAAAAAGTTTTTAAGTTTATATACTACAGCAATAGATGCAGGAGTGACTGATTTATCTATTTTAGAAGTACAAAAAGAATATGCACCATTAATTGTAGATATAGATTTAGAAAGTATTGAAGAAAATTATCCAAATAATAAACGATTATATACAGATGAAATGATTAGACAAATAATTAGTAAATATAATGATTCAATTAAATATTATTTAAATATATCTAATGGTAAATTAAAAAATGAACTCAAATGTTATTTATTTGAAAAAAGTAAACCAACTAATAAAGAAGGTATATTAAAAGATGGTTTCCATTTAATTTTTCCTGATACATGTGTTCAAACAAAATTAAGACATTTAATTAGAAATAAGGTTGTTGAATCATGTATTAATGATAATATATTTTGTGATTTTACAAATTCACCAGATAAAATTATTGATAAAGCAGTTGTATCTACTAATGGATGGTTTTTATATGGATCAAAAAAATCATCTGGTTATTTATATGAATTAACAAAAATTTATGATATTAAATTAAATATTATCTATAACCATAATAAGGCAGAAGGTATGCACTCGGAAGAAGAATATTATAAAACTAAAAAATTAATTAAGTATTTATCAATTCAAGATGAAAAATACGATAAAGACCATGCAACAAATACTAATTATTCAGAACATGAAATTAATGCACAATGTACTAACAACGGTGTTAATAATAATATTGCAAATGACTCTATCCGTTTTGATATTCCATTATCAAAGGAAGATGATGTAAGACGTTCATTAAAATATATTAGTATGCTTAATGATAGTAGATCAAATGATTATCATGATTGGCTTCGTATTGGATTAGCTTTACATAATATAGATGTATCATTAATCAGTGCATGGATTGATTTTTCTAAAAAATCACCTAAATATAAAGAAGGTGAATGTGAAAAAATATGGAAAACAATGAAAAACCCATCAAGTGGTAATATTTTAACGATAAGATCACTTGCTTATTGGGCTAAAAATGATAATCCAGAACAATATGAATTATTTTCAGCAAGTGAATTTAAAACTATGATGCGTAAAAGTTTAGATGGTAATACATATTATTTAGCTAAAAGTATTCATATTAAATACTCTGATCGTTTTGTTTGTTCTGCTATTAAAAGTAATATTTGGTGGGAATTTAAAAATCATAGATGGACACGTGTTGAAGAAGGTTATTCTTTAAAAATATTATTATCGGAAGATTTTGCAAATGAATATAATATAGAAATTGCTGAGATTAGTCTAAAAGCAACAACTGTAGCTGGTATTGAAAAAGAAGAACTACAACAAAAACGTTCACGTATAGATAAAATTGTATTACAACTTATGAATAATGGATTTAAAAATACTTTAATGGATGAGTGTAAGAGTCTTTTTTATGATCCATCATTTGATCAAAAATTAGATTCAAATATTAATCTTATTGGATTTGAGAATGGGATATATGATTTAGAACAAGGATTATTCCGTGAAGGAAGACCAGATGATTATATTACATTAAGTACTAAAAATAATTATTATAAGTGGTCTGAAAAAAATCCATATAATAAATTAATAATTAAATTTTTTGAACAAGTTTTACCAAATAAAGCTGTGAGAGACTATTTTATTAATGCTTTATGTACATGTTTAACAGGTAATACAAAAGAAGAAAAACTTTTTGTATTAACTGGTTCTGGTTCTAATGGTAAATCATTAACAATGGATTTAATGTACCAGGCATTAGGAGATTATTATATGAGTTGTGATATTAGTATTATTACTAGGAAAAGAGGAAACTCTAATCAAGCAGCACCAGAAAAAGTTCGTATGAAAGGAAGACGTTGTGGTGTCTTTCAAGAAGCTGATGATGGTGAAAAACTTAATGTAGGTATAATGAAAGAATTTACAGGAGGTGATAAAATTTTAGTAAGAGATTTATTCAAAGGTGCAAATGAAATGATAGAATTTAAACCACAAATGAAATATTTTTTAACATGTAATCAATTATTAGAAGTCCCATCAAATGATGATGGAACATGGAGAAGAATCCGTGTTATTGATTTCTCTTCAAAATTCACAGATAATCCAACTAAATCAAATGAATTTTTAATTGATAATACATTAAAACATAAAATTGAACAATGGGCGCCAACATTTATTAGTTATTTAATTCATATTTATAATAATGAATATAAACACAAAGTATATCTTGCAGAACCAATTGAGGTTATTGCATCTACATCACAATATAAAATGGAAAATGATCATTTTACTGAATATATTAATCAGTGTATTGAAATTACTACTAATAATAAAGATATTATTAGTGCTAAAACATTATGGGATCATTTTAGGAAATGGTTTGGTGATTTCCATTCTGCTTATAAATTACCTAAATCTGTTGAGTTTACTAAATTTATGACTAAAAATTTTGGTGAGAAAACAGTAAAAGGTTATACCTGTATTAAAATCAGGAATGATGATGAAGATGATGAAAATACAGTCCAAAATGACCTTGATACATAAACTATTAATTTATATAAAAAAAATTGAAATAATAATGGTTTATTAATTATATAGTATAAATATATGAAAACAATACCATCTACCAAGATGTACCTGCGAAAACCTGAAGACATTGTAAAACAAATAACACGATGTCTATCAGGTTCATACGAGAGTGTGCCACAGAAAGATAATAATGGGCAATACGTCCGAACAATAGGTGATGCTAATGCACGGTTTGATGTTTTTGGTAATCCACCTTCTCGCACGTGGTAATAAAAATTAATCCAAAATTTTTTGGAGCATATTAATAGACCATCTTTTTTTTGGATCTATAGTTAATAAACCAGATAAAATATATTTTATTTGTTTTTTTTGTTCACTAGTTAAATTAAGTTCAGCTATTTTACTATCCATTCTGTTTATAGAGGAACTAGTATAATCAATTAGTTTCATTTTTCTAAAATAATTTTTATAATACTTTGTTTCTTTTAAAAATGATTCTGGAAAATATCCACATGTATCACATATTAAAGCTAAATGATAATAATCTCTAGAATATGTAGAATCTTTAATCGGATCAAATAATAGTTTACCAGATACAAGTTCATAAAATGTGCAACCAATAGCCCACATATCAACAGGATATGAACATTTACCCATTAAAATAATCTCAGGGGCTTGATAATATCTTGTGCCAAATGATTCCTCATAATAATTATGTGCTTCACAATGTGTTCCAAAATCAGCTAAAGATATTGACATATTATTTAAATATTTATTATCAATATTATGATTATCTATATCTGTATGTTTTAAATCCTCAATTATCTTTAAACTTATTGTTTTATGAATTGTTTTCCGTATAGCTATTTTTGTTTTAGTATTTAATTTATTACCTACAGTGTCTTTTGCTTTTCTAAAAGTATCTGGAAAATTTGCTTCTTTATATTTATCCATTATAAATTTATCTTTATTATTAATACCTTTTACTAAAATATTATCTGATTTAATATCACCATGAAAAACTCTATAATTTTCATGAAGAATTTTTACAGATAATACTAATTGTTTCATTATATTAATAGCACTATCATAATCAAATCCATTTGTAAATTGTCCTTTACGAAGTAGACTGTCAATATTAGTGCAATGTAATTCCCATACTGAACATAAAAATTTTTGTTTATCAATTTCTTCAATAAAATATTCTACTATATTATTAAATACATTAGGTATCTTTGGTAATTTTTGAACAAATTTAATTTCACTAAGACCGTCGGCATATTCATCTGGATTTTGAACTTTTAAAGCATAAAAATTATTATTTAAAATATTATAAACCAACCATACAATAGAAAAAGATCCACGTCCTAATTCATATATAACATTATAATGTTTAATTATATTACATGTTAAATCAATATTATTTAAATTATCCATATTTTCATCACTTGATTCAGATAGTTCTTCCGTATTAGAATTTGAATTTGAACTACTCATTTTTATTAGAATTAATATAAAATTATTCTTTTAATATATTTATATCTATCTATTAATAAATGTCCAGAATTATAAAAAAAGAGTTTCATGATTGTCATTATACTAGTATTAATAATGGAAATTCAGAATGCAATTTAATACAAAAACAAAATGTAAATCGTGTATCATTAAATTGGATTAATATTATAAAATCACAAACAAATAAAAATAAACTATCTCCTTTAACAAATTATAAATATAAAATATCCAATAATGAAAATTCAGTTGATGCAATACCATTTCAACCAATGGGTATAATTTCATCTGATATTTTACAGATGTATCAAATAAATTCAATTGATAATTTATTAGAATATATTGATACTAATATTAAATCAGAAAATATTTTAACTATTAATCGTATTGTTAATTGTTGGATATATAATAATTATAATGTATTAAAACAACATAATAATATTTTAGAAAAAATTTATAAAAAAATTATTTATGAATATATAAAAAATTTTAATATTGATATGGAAAAAGAAATTGATAAAAGAAATATAAATATTAATAAAGAAATTAAAAAATATATTGATTTTTGGATTAATAAAAATAATACTTCAATATTTTCATTAAATTTATTAACTGATTTTATTAATTATTTTATCAAAAAATATAAATTATAATCTATCTTAATGCGTTATTATTATATATATTATTTATTAATATATATAATAATAAATGTTAGGAATATTACCATGTGCAGGCTCTGCATCCAGATTATTTAATTTACCAAAGTTTATGTTACCAATCAAAGATGGCGGAGCATTAATTGTATATTGGATTAATTTACTAATTAAAAATAATTGTACTAAAATAATAATTGGTGTATCAGAAAATACAAAAATTTTTATAGATAATATTTTTAAATATAATTTAAATGAAGATACAAAAAATATTATTACTATAAAATTAGTAGGCAATACTAATACTATGAATGAGACAGTAATTGCATGTTTAAAAGATGAAATTTATAATATAGCAATAATGGGTATGCCTGATACTTATATATCTTCATTATCGCCTATTTTAATTGAAAATATTATTAAACAAAATATTAATGTTGGATGTTACTTATGGAATATTAGAGATACACAAATTGGAAAAATTGGTCAGTGTAATATTGATGAAGATTATATTATTGATATTATTGACAAAGATATTACATGTGATTATAATTATGGATGGGGGGTTGTTGTATTCACACCAGAATTTGAAAAATTCATTTTTATGGAAGATTTACATATAGGATATTCTATGAAACGATATATTGAAAATAATAAAATCATATATCAAATTTTAAATGATGGATTATATTTTGATTGCGGAACAGTTATAGGATATACAGAGTATTTAAATTATAAAGAAGATATTAAACCAATGTATATTAAAGGAACTATAATTATAGTAGCTGTATATATTAATGATAATATAAATAGTTATAATACTCTAATAGAATGTTTGATACAATTAAGAAAAGTATATGTTAATAATATAATTGTTGCTGTTGATAATGGTTCATTAAATGATAAATGGCATACTGTTGCAACAGAATTAAATATTAATATATTATATAATAATTCAATTTTACATAAATTTGAAATAGGTGCTTATAAATTAGCATTACAACATTTTAGAGCAGATACATATATATTTATACAAGGAACAATATTTATAAATAATAAAATAGATTTATCTTTATTAGATTCACAAACTGAAAATGCAATTGCTTTTAATATTATAGAAAATAATTTATATTGGTGTGAAAATGGATTACAATTTATTAATAAATTATTACGAGCAATTAATATGAATGATTGGAACAATGACCCTCTTATATTATGGAATTGTTTTGTTTGTAATAATATTTTTATAAATAATATATTAAATAGTGGTATTTTTGACTTACCTTCTAATACAAAAGCACACTCATGTGCTTTTGAAAGAATATTAGGTTGTTATTTTAAAAAAATACTACCAAAAGTTATATGTATAGACCAAAGTTATTTTAGAAAAATATGGTTAAATCAAGATCCTATAATTACACCAATAAGTTAAATAATTTTATTATAATTAAATCAATTATATAATTGTAATTTATATAGCTAATAAAAAAATAAAATATATAATTTATATTTTTATAATCTATCTTAAAATAATAATGGCTAGTTTAAAATTTTTAGCACAATTAAATAATATATATAAAAATCCACTTTTAAATCCTCTAGCTTTACCTGTCATATCAAATGTAAATCTTATCGATATACCTGCAGTAGTTCCTTCTGTAATACAATATCAAAATGTTAATACTGATACAAATCTACGAACTGATGTCACTAAATTTTTTAATAAAAAAGTTATAAAACATATTACTGAAAATTCAGAATTAAATCATCTTAAAAAAGATTTAGCTTTTTTAAAATCATCCGATGGATGGAAATTTATTTATAAATTATTAAGAAGATTTGTTAAAAATTCAAATATTAATTGGTATGATTTACGTGATAATTATAGAACTGTTAGAGATTATATTATTAGTAAATTATAATTCACCTTCGCATATTATATAAAAAAATATTACGTAATAAATGACTATTTGTAGTATCTTGTATAACTGGTTCAACTACTGGTTCAACTACTGGTTCAACTACTGGTTCAACTACTGGTTCAACTACTGGTTCAACTACTGGTTCAACTACTGGTTCAACTACTGGTTCAACTGGTTCAACTGGTTCAACTGGTTCAACTGGTTCAACTGATTCAACTGGTTCAACTGGTTCAACTGGTTCACCTGGTTCAACTGGTTCAACTGGTTCACCTGGTTCAACTGGTTCAACTGGTTCAACTGGTTCAACTGGTTCCTCAGAATCATTAATTAAATCATTATTTAACATAATTGGTGTTATATTATCATCTGAAAAGTCTTCATATAATTCAAGATTTATACTTGACATTCTTATATAAATAAATTTATATAATATATTTTTATATATTAAATATATTATATAAATTTATTTAAACAAATATTTGTTCCTTCTTATAGAGAATCATGGATTACCCACATGAAATTTTTGTTAAGGATTATTTTAAAATTCATAATTATTATTCGGAAATATATGGTAGAAATAGGACAATCATTTTAATGCAAGTTGGTTCATTTCACGAAGCATATTGCACGGATACTGATGGAATTGATTTAGTAAAATTATCACAACAATTGGATGTGTTTTGCACACGGAAAAATAGTAATATACCCTTATCAATAACTAATCCTAGAATGATAGGATTTCCGATTTATGTTACACGAAATTTTATAGATAAATTAATTGATTTAAATTATACAATTGTTTTAATAGACCAAACATCTGATACAAAATCTGTTTTAAAAAGCTCAGCTCCACAATTTATAAGAAAAGTCACTGGTATTTTTTCACCTGCGACACATATTGAAAATAAAAAAATAACTAATACAAATAATTTAATATCAATTGTATTAGATAAAGTTAAAGATACAAAAACTAATTTATATCAATTATGTATTGGTATTTCATCCTATGATTTAGCTACGGGTGAAGGTTGTGTTTATGAAACCTATTCAAAATCCGATGATATATTAATTGGTTTAGATGATATACAAAGGTTCTTAGAAAAGTATCCTCCGCGTGAGATTATATTAGAAAATAATTTAAAAAAGGATGATATAATTGCGAATATGAATGTTATTGAAATATTAAATTATTTAGCAATTGTTCCAGAAACAACATATACTATAAATATATCTCATCATAAAAAAATATCATGGCAAAAAGTATTTCTTGAACAAATATATAAAATAGAATCAAATATTAATATTATTGAAATATTAGGATTAGAATTTTTAAATTGGGCTAGATTAAGTTTAGTATTATTATTAGATTATGTAATTGCACATCAACCGCATTTAGTTTCACAATTATCTAAACCTGAAATTTTTGCATCACATAAATATTTATATTTAGGTAATCGTGCATTAGATCAATTAGATATAATTCCAAAAACAAATCAAGATACTTGTTTATTTAAAATAATTAATTATACAAAAACTCAAATTGGAAAAAGATATTTATATAATCAATTAACAATGCCATTAATAGATCATAATGAATTAAATAAACGTTATGAACTAATTAATATATTAATAAATAAAAATCATGAAAATAATTTAATTCAATATTTAGAAGATATTTATGATTTAGATAAATTAATTAGAAAATTAGAAATCAATATTATTAATCCATGTGAACTTTATCAATTATATATTAGTTTTTATCAAATTAATAAATTATTTGAATACTTATTGAATAATAATTTAGATAAATTATTTAATATTAATACAACATTAATAACACAAATAGGAGAAATATTGTGTTGGATTGAAACTAAATTTATTATTGATAAGATTAATAATTTACATTTTAATAATTTTTTTGAAACGGAATACTCTTTTTATATTAAAAATAATTATACAAATATAGATCAATTACAAGAACAAATAGATTTATCACAGAATTTTATGCAATATTTAATTAAAACATTAGAAGGTTATATTAATGATAAACAATATCTTAAAAAAACACAAGAAGTTAATTCATTAATTACATTAAAATATAATGATAGAGAAGGACACTATTTATTATTAACTAATAGAAGATGTGAATTATTAAAAAGTAAATTAGCAAAAGAAGAAGTTATTAAAATTGGAGAAACTGATCATGCAATTATTTTAAAAGTAAGTGATTTAGTATTTACAGAATTACCGAAATCATCAAATACAAAAATAACAAGTAATAAAATGCAAGAAACATCAAAAGATTTAGTTCTTTTAAAACAAACACTAGCTAAAAAATTAAAAGAATTATTTAAAATTGATATGGAAACATTTAGTAAATTATATATTAATGTTATGCATACATGCACTAAACATATTGCTTATATTGATTTTATTAATTCTGGTGCGATTTGTGCTATTTCTAATCATTATTCCAAACCAACTATTAATCTTAAATCATCTAGTTATTTTAAAGCTGTTGAAATGAGACATCCTATTATTGAAAAAATAAGTACTCATACAACTTATAAACCATATAATATCGAATTAGGTTTTGAAACAGAACAAGATGGTGCATTATTATATGGTATTAATTCATCCGGTAAATCAACATTAATGAAATCAATTGGATTAAATATTATATTAGCTCAAATTGGTTATTATACAGCATGTACTCAAATTGAATATTCTCCTTATACATCATTATTTACAAGAATATGTGGTAATGATAATATGTTCAAAGCAATGAGTGCCTTTATGGTTGAAATGACAGAGTTAATGGCAATATTAAAAAGAAATAATAATACATCATTAATTATAGGTGATGAAATTTGTAGAGGCACTGAAGAAAAAAGTGCAAATATTATTGTATGTTATATGTTAGAAACACTTGCTAAAAGTGGTGCTAGTTTTATAACTGCAACACATCTACATCAAATAGCAAATATGGAAACTGTGATTAAATTAAATAGAGTAAAAGCAAAACATTTAAAAATAACATATGACCCATTAAATGATACTCTTATTTATGATAGACAATTATCAGATGGACAAGGTGAAACCTTTTATGGATTACAAGTTGCAAAATATTTAATGAAGGATAAATTATTTAATGAAAGAACAAGTGAAATTTTAAATGAATATGAGAAAATAGTACCAGTTGCAACATCAAAATATAATTCAGAAGTTTATTTACAATATTGTGAAATATGTAAAGTTAAACCATCAGATGCAGCTAAATTAGAAACACATCATATTGTTTGGCAGAAAGATTTTGATAATAAAAATATAAATAATAATCAATTATATTTATATAAAAATATTCCTGCTAATTTAGTAACATTATGTGTATCATGTCATGATAAAGTAGATAGAAATGAAATTATTATAAATGGATGGTTAGATACCTCAACAGGAAAAAAATTAGATTATGAACTTGTTGAAAAACCAAATAAAATATCAAAATATTCAGATGAAATAATTAATTATATTAAATTACTACAAAATGAAACACAAGCTGATATTAAATTAACACAAATTAAAATTAAAGAAAAATATAATAAAAAAATAACATCAAAAACAATTAATAATTTATGGTTAAATTAAAAAAAATTGATTTTTTATCATTTTACATCTATTATATAATAATAATTTAAATCTTCAATGATTTACACCGTCGAGAGTGCGACTATCGTGTTGCAACGTTTGACATTCGCCATGCAACGACTACATAGTTCGTTTACTGATATTATAAGTGGGGAATTCACATCAGAACATGAACAAGAAGCAATAGATAAGAATAAACTACGCAACAGCAAACAATACACACATATTCAGTGTATGACTCATTTAGAACTATCAATAACTTTCATGAAGAATTATATATCAAGAACATATCGTGATGAAAATTACACACGTGTTATGCTATTTATAAACAAGCACATTTTATTATTCAAAGAAATATTTATAACAATTAGTAGAATCTATACAGGTGCGCCTGAAATAGAAACAAGACAACATATTACTGATATAGATGCACAGCACATCTTATGCATGCTGTGGTATACAATATCTACTATTACAAGACAACCTCTCACAATACATTATAAGGATACAGAACAATTGATGGATGAGATGGAGAATGAAGAAGAATTCCCATGTTTGCCATCATCTTCTAAATCACCTAATAATTGTCAACCTTATGTGAGTGTATGGCATCGTAAAGCTACACAAGGTATGATGCCTTCTACACAACTTGGTGTAATACAGCCTATGATAGATACAGAAGAGTTTCCATCATTATCAAGTATAAATCAACAAAATAAGAAACTAAGATAAATATATAATAAAATTTTTTATTATATAATTATTTTATAATTAGTCAATCTTCTTCAGTATCTGAATTAGATTTTGTAATATTTTCATTTATAGGATCTTGGGATGGCAAAGCCAACCCAACGCGTGGTATTTCTTCAGAAATAACAGGACCTGCCATTTTAACTATATCATTAAAATTAGCAGGTAATTGTGCTGCATTATTTGTAAAATCTTGTGTTGGAATTGGTGTAGTTGTTGGATTTAACATTGGTGTTGCGCCAATTTTATTTGCTAATAAGGTGAAGTATTTAACATATGAATGAGTTTTACCTAATGTATTCATAATATCATTATTTAATACCATAGAAATAATTGGTTTATATTGTTCTGGATCATTTATAACTTCATATGGATCAGGCACAGGTATTTTTGATACTTTCTTTAATTTATTGTATTCTTCTAAAATTTCATCATCCACTTTCCCACTTAACTTTGCTTTATGATAATCATGATTAGTTCTATTTTTTGTCATTATATTTATTTTAGATCGCATTAATTCACGTAATTTTGTTTTCTCGTCAACAACTCTTTCAACATTCTCTTTAGGTTTTGGTTTATCAAAATCTTTAGGCTTTTTAATAATTTCAAATTTATAATCATTATTTTCATAAGAAATGAAATGAAATAAATATTTTGGTTTTAAATATAATGAACTAATATTATTTAAATCATCTAATTGAAAATCAGACTGTTTAACTTTCTGCTTAAATTTATTAATAGATAATTTAGAAACAAAATTAGACTTATCACCATCAATGAAAACATTTATTTTAGATTCTACCATAATACTATAATTTTTGTCAATCCTTTATATATTTTATATTAAAAATAAATTTAAAAAATAATTAAAAAAGTAAAGATTATTTATTTTAAAATGGTAAAAGATACTACGTTATATAATAGACTTGAAATTGAACCAAATGCATCATCTGATGAAATCCGAAAAGCTTATAATAAGTTATCTAAAAAATACCACCCAGATAAACAAGTTAATGCAACAGATGATATTAAAAAGCAAGCACATGTAAAATTCCAAGAAATTACGCAAGCTAAAGATATATTATCAGACCCTCAAAAGAAAAATTTATATGATCAAATTGGAATGGATATTTTTACAAATGGAATGGATAATGATCAGCACCATGGGCAGTCGCCATTTGGTGATTTTGGACACATGTTTAATCAAGGATTCCCTTTTGGTGGCATGGGTGGCATGGGTGGTATGGGTGGTATGGGTGGCATGGGTGGCATGCCTGGTCAAAGAAGACAACATGTAGAAGATATTGTTACTACAATTGAAGTCTCATTAGAACAAGTATATACAGAAGAAGTAATTAATTATTCATATAATCAAAAAATTGATTGTGGGATATGTAATGGTGAAGGAACTAAGAATGGACAGAAAACAACATGTAGAGTTTGTGATGGGCAAGGCATGCGTGTAGTAGATGTTAGAATTGGTCCAATGGTTCAAAGATCAATGTCTGAATGTAATGCATGTAATGGTTCTGGTAAAATTATTGAAGAAGGAAATAAATGTCCTGCATGTTCTGGTGAATGTGTTAATGTAAAAAATAAAACAATTCAGATACCATTAAAGGCAGGTCTTACATCTGGTAATAAAATTAATTTTACGGGTAAGGGTCATAATGTCAAAAATACAAAATCAAATTTAATTATTATTATTCATATAAAACCACATAATGTATTTAAAAGAAGTAATGATAATTTATTTATTAATATTAATTTAGAATTATATCAAGCATTATTTGGATTTAATAAATTAATTACACATTTAGATAGTAGAAAATTACTTATCAGTTGTTCTAATAAAACAGAATATAATACTGTGCAGAAGATTTCAGGCGAAGGTATGAAATCAATACAAACAGGTGTTAAGGGTGATTTATATATTCGATTTACAGTTACATTACCCAATTTAACACTATTATCTAATGAAGCTAAAACTGAATTGAAAAATATTTTACAATCACCATATACAATTGAAATTGCAAATGAAGAACTACTAAAAACAGTTGATAATACAGTAAAGCCTACTGTGAATGATTGCTCCACTGATATATCAGAACAAGTAATTGAGTTATTATGTAAAAATAGTCATAGTGCGCAACAGGAAGAATATAATAATGCTCAACAACAAGATCAAAGACAAACACAATGTGCACAACAGTAAATTATAATAATGGAACACTTGGTCCGACTTCATCCCTACATATAGGACATTTATATGAATAATATGTTAAATGTTCTTTTATACATTCATCGTGAAATAGATGTTTACAAGGGAGTTCACATACAACTTGTGTTTCATTTAATTTTTCCATACATATTACACATTGGGTATCTAAATTAGTATCTAATGTATATTTATTTAATTCTTCTAATGTATTACTATCAGTTGCAATAACCACATCATTGAAATCTATAGGTTCTGTTATTTCTAATAAACTATTTATTACATCTACAATCTGATTATGTGCATAATTAAGTGTATATATATTATTAATTATTTCTATTTGTGGTTGTATAATATTATTTCTATTATTATCTAAAATATCTATAATATTATCATATGTAATATTATCAATATTATAATATTCATAAAATTTAAATAATATATAACTTATGTGATTTAATGGAATATATTGAGTTATTAAATATATTTTAAGTATTTTAATAATTTCATCTTCAGTATAATTATTTTCTATTAAATCACTTCTACGTTGTATCATAAAATTAAATAAATTACTATATTCATCTAGTAAAATATATTCCCCAATAGCATTATTATTATAAATCTCGGGATGATTATCTGCTGTAGAATTAGTGAAATAATCTTCATTAATATTATTATTAATATTATCTGGTATCCATTCAGGCGTTCTCATAATAATATTATTATCATCTGAAGTATCATCTGATTGTGAATCTTGTTCATCTGATGAATTCATATCATTAGTATTATTATTGTATGTATATAAAAGATTAATATCCATTTTATTATATAATTTAATTAAGTTTATAAATAATTTTTTATCAATATTTATAAATATTATATTTTTTTTCATAATATATTAGTAATAGTTAAACTATAAAGAAGAAAGGATATATAATAAATAATGGATATATCTTTAATTAAATCAAATTTAAATATAAAATATTATGAAAGTTTATTATATAATTTATCACAAAATGATTTAAATTATATATGGTTAAATAATCATTATGAATCATTAGTTAATATAAATAAAACAGACACTGAGAAAATGATAGATACACATACAGAGAAAAAAACAGATATTTCTCATATAGATTCTGATAAATATTTATATACTAAATCATGGTCTAAATTAAATATAATTCATAAAAAACTTAAAATAAAAGAATTCGTTAATAATTTACAAATTAATTGTGATACAGAACGAACACAATTATTAGATAAATTAAATGATTTAATTAGATTAAAAATATTAACAAAAAAAGATGCAGTTAATTATGATGAAATAAATGGAAAAATTATTTCATTATCTAATTTACAATATAATAATAACAAGTATCATTATGTATAATTATCATTATGTATAATAATAATTATGTATAATTATCATTATGTATAATAATAACAAGTATCATTATGTATAATTATAACAAGTATCATTATGTATAATAATATAAAACAGAATAAATTGAAATTATATTGTTTTAAAATTATATTTAAATTATAGTATAAAATGTCTTTTGGTGCTATTTCATTAATATTAAATAAATGTATTGATATATTAAATAATACAAATCAATTAAAATCAATTGATCTATTACAATTAACAAAATTAAAAAAAACAATTTATGATAATATTAAAAAAGATATTCCTGAAACAACGCCTGAAATAATAGATGAAGTATTTAATAGATTATTTAGTAAAAAATATAGATATAATAAATCAATTTCTTTTGATAATGGTATTAATTGTTTTCGTGAATTTGAAAATATATATCCTGATATTAAAATCCCATCTAAATATAAATCATTACTTGTCCATTTTAATAAATTAAAAGATTTACCACAACCAGCACAAAGATCAATTGAATGGTATAATTATAGATATAATAGGATAACCGCTTCAGATATGGCTGCTGCAATTGATATGAATCCATATGAACCAGTTGAATCTTTTATTTTGAAGAAATGTGATCCTAATTTTCCATTTCGTGATAATGCTACAGTATTTCATGGTAAAAAATATGAGCCAACTGCAACAATGATTTATGAACATATATATAATACTAGAGTATATGAGTTTGGTGCATTGCCTTCTGATACTTATACTTTCTTAGGTGCATCACCAGATGGTATTTGTTCGCAATATACATTAGATAATACATTTTCAACTAGATTAGGTCGTATGTTAGAAATTAAATGTCCTGTTACAAGAGATATTTATATTAAGGGAAAAATATGTGGTGAGATTTGTCCTTTTTATTATTATTGTCAAGTGCAACAACAATTAATTTGTTGTGAATTAGATGCATGTGATTTTTGGCAATGTAAGATAACTGAATATAAAACAAAACAAGAATATCTTGCGGATTCATGTGAGTCTTGTAAAAATTATGAAAATGATACAGGAACACTTGTTGATATAGATAATAAATTAAAAAAAGGAATTATATTAGAATTTTATCCAAAACAATTTACACCAGAATTTGATGGTGATAATCCTGAATGGAAATCAAAATATATTATTCCTAAAAGATTAGATATGAATGAAACACAGTATGAAGCATGGGTTATAGAATCATTGGATACTTTTAAAGATTTATATCCTGAAATTAATAAAGATTATTATTTTTATCGTATTATTTATTGGAAATTAGATGTATCGCATAATGTAACTATTAAACGCGATGATGTATTTTTTAATAGAATATTACCTATTTTAAAAGAATCATGGGATAAAATAGTATATTATAGAAAAAATCAAGATAAATTATCTGAATTACAAAATATTGCTAATAAAAGAAAAAAATATATTAAAATGATGCCATTATATAGAATTCATAATGATATTATTATTAAAAATAAACATAAAATATTATTAGAAGATTTTGATCATATACAATTAATTCAACCTATTAAAAAAGAAAATACTTTTTATAAAAAGAAAATGGAAACTATAAAAGATAAAGAATCTGATGATGAAATTGAAAATAATTGTGATTTTATAGATGATGATACACAACCACCTATTAACACAAATAATTTAATAAATAAAAAACCAACAAGTTTAACTAATAAAACTATAAAACATACAACCTTTACTACAACTAAAAAAGTTAAAAAATTAATTATTACAACTGATATTAGTAATAGTAATGATAGTAATGATAGTAGTAATAATTGTGATTTTATAGATTAAAATTAATTTAATAAATATATTTATATTTATTAAATAATAAATGAATTTATAATAATTTACTTTTTCGACCTCTTCTTGGAGCCCTTGGACTTCTTCTTGGAAGATTTCTTGGAGGCTTTCTTGGAGCGCTTCTTGGCACCGCCAGACATAGAAGCTTTCTTGGAACCCTTGGACTTTTTCTTGGAGGATTTCTTGGAGCGCTTCTTGGAGGCTTTCTTAGAGCGCTTCTTGGCACCACCAGTCATGGAGCTCTTCTTGGACCCTTTCTTGGAACCCTTGGACTTCTTCTTGGAGGCTTTCTTGGAGCGTTTCTTGGCACCACCAGACATGGAGCTCTTCTTGGAACCTTTCTTGGAACCTTTCTTGGAACCTTTCTTGGAACCCTTAGACTTCTTCTTAGAAGCTTTCTTGGAGCGCTTCTTGGCACCACCAGACATGGAACCTTTCTTGGACCCTTTCTTGGAACCCTTCTTGGAACCCTTAGACTTCTTCTTGGAGGCTTTCTTGGAGCGCTTCTTGGCACCACCAGACATGGAACCTTTCTTGGAGCCCTTGGACTTTTTCTTAGAGCCCGATTTTTTAGAGGATTTCTTTGAGCGTTTCTTGGCACCACCATGTGCCGGTACGGCAGGAGCAGGTGTTTCCTGATCACCACCACCTTTTATTGTGCGCTTACGTCTTTTAGCACCACCTGTCATTTTTAATACCTCGTCATCATTACCATTGTGTGATTTATCTAAATCAGACATTTATATATATAATAATCTATATATTATTTTTTAAAATTAAATATTTTTTATTTGAATTTTGATTTCCTGAAGTATTTAAAAATTCCAATTTGGTAGCTGCTCTTGTTTTCTCAGATGGTGTATGTCTAAATTTCATTTTTTTACCCTGTTTTTTCTTTTCTGCACCAGCTAATAAAGATGCTCTAATAGGATCAACGGGAATACCATGACATTTATATGTAAAATCCATAAATGGTGATTCATCAACAACAGTAATTTTTTTATTATCTAAATAAGTATTTCTTAAATTAAAAAATTTACCAATTAAAATATTAAATAAATTAGTATTTTTTTTATTACGATTAATAAATGCATAATAATAACTAAAATATAAATACATCATAACTAAATTATATGTTCCAAAATATATTTTCTTTTTTTCTGAATAATTATGAACAGTACATCTAGCATTATTACCATATAGTATTAAAATTAAATTATTATTATGATAAAATTCAATTCGTCTATCTAAAAAGGTAAAAAAAGGGACAAATTCTTTTACAGTAATTTTTTTACCATATTTTTTTACTAATAAATTATGTATTTTTACACCATCTTTTTCAATATCAGTTGTAATTAATTCATAATAAGGAATATTATTTAATACAAAATTATCACCTACTTTTTTAGCATAATAATTATATGCATATAATCCAATCATTATTAATTTACTTTCATATACAATATGTTTTCTTATAAATGTAAGAATATTTTCATAATCCTCATGTTGTGTTTTTGTTCTATTACCTGTAATCTCTTGAAAATTAATTACTTGTTTTATATTACTTTGATCAATAGGATAATATTTTAATAATAATTGGGTTCTTTTTATTGATTTATTTATTCTCCAATAAGATGTCATTGGATCTGTTAATACTCTATATGTATCAACTATCATAAAATGAGGATGAGCACATTTTATCCCATTTACTACAATAATTGGCATATTATTATATATATGTGCTGGCATATAAGAAATATCACAATAATTTAAGAAATTTACAAAAATTTTAAATGTTTCCGGATGAATACCTTCCTTTCCTTCAATAAATTTATATTTTTTCTTATATAATGCATCAGTTAAATTTATCACATCTTCTATTGGTGTAGGTGAATAAAATTCAATATCGGCAATATCAGGCCAGTTAAAATAAGCACCATTCATTTCTGTATAAAAAGCATCGCTTTTGTTTTTTTGCATTACTAACAAATTTTGTGCAAATCCACCATAAACAACTCTCTTATTTGTTTTTATATAATCAATAATAAAACTATATACTTCACCCATTTCTTTTAATGTTGGTTCATATAATGTTTTATATTCTTTTGCTGCGCCATCTATAATTTTATCAATATTTTGATCTATTTTTTCAATATCATTATAACGATACATTTATATATAATATTTTAGAAATTATATATTAAATATTCAAATATATTTCATCATCTATTTTATTATTTTTAACCGGTGTTTTATTATTTATAAATGAATTTTCATAACTATTTGTTATGAAATGATCATCATATATATTACTTTCTTTATTATTTTTCATTTCATAATAATAATTACTCCAATCTAATTTATCTTCTAAAAATAATTTACTCATTATTTTATATTTATTAACAAATAATTCTGGAATTACAAATTGATCATTTGTTTCTTTTGATGTTTTAAATTGATTAAATAATTTTAAATCAACATCAAATACCTGTTTAGCTTCTATTATATTTTTCTGTTGTACTTTTAATAAATTCATTTTATGAATTAAATCATGTTTTTCTTTTTCAATATCTGCAATTCGTTTTTCATTTTGTAATTTCATTTCTGGTGTTATAGATATCATTTCAATTGGTGTTTCAGTTTGATAATCTTCATCAGGACTTTGTGATCCACATACACTACTATCACTTGAATGTAAATATTTCTTCTTATTTTTTTTATTATTAGGTGATACATTTATACCTACATTTGTTGATGTTGTAGGTGATTCTGGTGTTGTTTGTGGCGATAATACATGTAAAGAAATATCACAATCAGAAGATTTGTTATTATTATTAAATATAACAATCTTAGAATTTACTTTATAACAACTATTCATTTTATAACAATGAATATATGCTTCTTTAGTCATTAAATTATTTTGATAACATGATAATATAAATAATTCTGCATTATTATAATCACTATATGAACCAATTATTCTTTCATTATATTCTATAAGATACGAATTCATTTTATTATAATAATTATAAAAATTTCCTTTAAATAATTATTATAACTTTTCTAATTTACCAATTACAATTTGACTATCATCTTTTCTAGTTGATGTAAATGTGGTATAATCATTACTAAAACATATATTATGTTCTCTACCACCAAATCTAGCTATAATATTATATTTTTCTATAACTTCATAATTTCCTTCACCAAATGCATCCATCTTAAAATTATTTAAAAATATTATATATGAATTTTCCCATGTATATGTTCTATTCACAAGTTCATCAATATTTGCACCAATAAATAATGATTTATAATTATTTTGCACAATATTCCATAATAATTTAGAAAATTCTGTATTATGATTTGAACTTCCTAGTGTAAATATATCTTTTGAAATATGCCAATGATCTTTTGTTTTAATGATAGATTCTTTTGAGATAATTCGTAATGTTAAAGCTACTCTAATATTATTATCATCATTTTTTATTATACCTTTTCCATGTGTTAAATAATTAGAAAATAAATAAACATATCCTTTTTTATTTAATAAATTATATATTAAATTATTATCTATTTGTGTTTCATCTAAATTAACTAATGGTGCAAAATTATTATTATTAATTGTATTATATTTATTTTGATAATCAAATAAATGAGAACCTATTATTGCTGATAAACTATTATTTTCATTATTATCTGTTAATCCAATTTGTAATGTAAAATGTGGATAAGTACTATCTAACTCAATATAAGGATCTATATGCCAATTAGCAGTATATGTAAAATCATTATTATTTTGCCTAACAAAAAATTCTGTATTATAACAAATACATTCATATCCAATATATTCTGTAATTATATCATTTAATGTGTCATTTAAACATAGTTCTTTAATATCATTATTATATTCATGATGTTGTTTCATTTGTGAATAATCATGAAAATTTTTATTTAATAACCATTCAACTATTGAATCTATTTTATTACTATTTTGTAAAGGAAATGGTCCAACAACACCATTCATTAAAAATGATGTCATATTATTTTCTATAGAAATAACTGGGTGTTCTACAAGAAAACACGGTATTAAATCTATTACATGTGGTATTTTATCCTCAATTATTTTTAAAATAGTATCTATTTGTATTTTACTTAAAATATGATCAGGTGATATAGAACCCTGAATACATTCTACATTTAATCCTTTACAATTACTTAATAAAACATATAAAATAGTTTGTTTTGATTCATTTGTAATATCACATATATATTCTAATAATTTTTTGAATATTTTATTTTGATGAATTGGATTATTATTTAATTCACTTAAAAAACAAGCTACACTATAAATTTGTATTTTATGTTCTGGATGTTTTAAATACCACATATAATCTTCATAATTAATCATATGAATATTAGAATAAGGCACATATGATAATTTAATATAATTTAAAAATATTTGACTTTCTTCAATAATAGATATTCCTTTTTTAATATTTGATATACAATTAACTTGTTCTATACGACTTGTTTTCCAATTAGAAACACCTATTTTTTTACATAAATTATTTTCTAATAAATAATTACAAATATCATAGATTTTTTCAACACAAACACTTTCATCATCTCTATGAAACATAAAAACATCAGCATATGTAATCTTTAATCTTTGAAAAGATTCATTTAAATCATATAATATATCTTCTAATGTTACTCTGTGTATTATTTGATTATTATAAGAATGATGACCACCTTTACAAATAATATATATATCATTTCTATTAATATTCCTTGATAAAATCCAATCTCCAAAAATATTTTCAGATCTTCCATAACAATTTGCAGTATCAAAACATTTTATTTGTTTATTAAAATATACATCATCTAATACCTTAAAGGGATCACCCGAATTTGTAATTCTTAAAAGTCCATATATCATATTATTATTATATATAAATTATATATAATAATAAACGAATTTGAATATATTATTAGTCTTTTATTATATGAATGCAATAACTTACACAACCATCCATTGCTTTTGCTATAATACACTGATTATATTCTATACAAAATTCATTAACTGCTTGTTTTACACCAAAATTATAAATGTTAATTGCTTTATTCATATTCATTTCATAATCATGACCCATAATATATCCTCCATTTTTTATTTTATTATATCCATTAATTAGATCATTTTTAACACCATTGTATGAATGATCGCCATCAATATATATTATATCATATATATTATCTTCTTGATTTTGTAAAAATGTATCAGAACGTGATTTATATAATTTTATATTTGACATATTTTTATATTTTTCTAGTAATTCTAAATAACTTTCACCAACATTACAATAAATAACATTATTCCCATCTACATCACCACTAAATGTTTCCCCTTCAAATAAATCTACACCATCAATAGTATCAATATTACATTCATTAACTAAATAATTCAAAAATTCACCTTTGAATACACCTATTTCAAGTAGTTTTGGATTAGATATTTTATTACAATAATATTTCAACATTTCATTTCTTGTATCAAATATATTAAATAATAATGAAGTATCATATGTTTCAGTATGTATTGTTTGAATTATATCTGTATATGATGGATAATTATTTTTACACATTTCAATAATAATATTATTAAAATAATTATTACGAGTATTTAGTTCTGCTGTAGATACATGGCGGAGATATTGTCCTGCTTTTTCCATTAATCCTACTTCTGTTTCATCAATAGCAAGTTTACAATTTGTATTATATAAATGATTTGCAATTAAAATCCATAAAATATCTTGATCCCAATGTTTCCCAGGATGCCAATCATAACTATTCATCTGTTGTGCCATTTTTAATGTATTTTGCCATTCTTCTGATTCATATGTGGGTATCTTATATGTATACCATTTTTTTAAAAACTTACTATTTTCAACTGTATTTTTACAAATGAAAAATCCAGAACAAGGTAATGTAGGATGCCATGGTGCATTTGATTGAAATATTATAGAACTATCTGCATATTTATTTATCTTATCTTCAATAAATATATTAAAATTTTTAAATATACAATCACTATCTATATAAACAATATATTTATATGAATTGTTTAAATAATGTAAAATAACAGGTATTCTAGACCATGCACCATGTCGTAATTCATTTGTATTAATATCTATACATGAATATAAATTATTTGCACTAACTTTATAATAAGGATTTATAAATTTAAAATCATAACCATATTTATCACAGTAATTTTTATTAATATAAGCAGTATTTGACCAATAATTATTTATATCATATTCATTACTTAATTGCCTATTATCAACCATTAATACAAGAATTTCATTTTTTAAAAATGTTGTATTTTTATATCTCATCCAATAGTTATTAATATTATTTAAAAATGTAGTCATATTATCTATTTTATGTTGATAAATACCTGGACCACCAGGGAAATGATGTATTACTTTATCACTATGAATATTATGATCATTATTTACAACTAGTGATTTTAAAATTTTATTATTATATAACTGATATTTAAAAGCATTATATACTATATATGGTTGATCACAACATACAAAATCATGTGGTCTTTCAATAGTATCTTCAATTATTTTATTAAATAAATCTTTTATTTTTTCACAATTATTAAATAATAATATACCACTTGTAAATGCTGTTTTATCCTCATAATTATTTAATTCATCGCCAAATAATGATCTACCATGATGATCATGAAATCCAGTATCTAAATTACCTTCTTCTAAAACATATAAAATATCTTCTTCACAAACATCAAATACCTTATTAATATCATTTTTTACTATAATATCAGTATCTAAATATAATATCTTATTATAATTTGTTATAGATGGTAGATTAAATAATTGTAATCTTGCCTTACATGATTTATCAATAGTATCTAATGTATCATTTATTTCAAACTTTATTTTATTTTCAGTAAACAAAGGACTTGTTTTTATTCTATCCATAAATGGTGTAGAAGTATAAACTAATATATTTGTATTATCATCTAAATTTCCATATGTTAATATGCTTTCTAATAATAAATAAAACATATCAACATATTTATCTTGATTAAATACACAACAAAAAATACAATTCATATTTAGATAAATAAAAATAAATCTTTATGTAATATATGCAAAAAAGGAAATTTAATAATTATGTTAAAGCATTACGTGAACATTATTGTGAAGAATATATGGGTAAAATATATTATAATTATTTATATCAAATATTTCCAGATAAATATGTATTATATTTATTATCACAAGTTGAAAAATTAATGTATAAATTATTATATCCTATTATACAAAAAAATAATATAATAAATATAAATTATTATGAATTATATAAATTAGCCATAATTGAAGGTAAATTACATAGTATTTTAACTTGGGAAAATTATTCTGAATATGTTAAAAATAATTTTTATATATATGTTGAAGAATTTGAAGATTTATATAATATGGCACCTTTAGAAGATAAATCAATTATAAAAAAATTAATTGATCATGAAAAAATTATTATCAATTATTTTTCTTATTTATATAAAACTGATGATTATACAGAAATTAAATTATTTTTACAAGAAAATAAAATAATTATAAATTAATGTTTAATAATTTCTATATTATAATATATAAATATTATGGATCCTCATATTTTAATAGCAGTAGTGGGGGCACTAGTATATATGGGCTTATCTACATCTATGCCATGTATGTTAAATAATCAGCAACAGCCATTCTTAAAAGAAGTTAAAAGTGTTTTCATTACAAATCGTCAAACAATTGTTATTAGTAGTTTAATTGTTGCTATTACTATATATTTAGCATTAAAAATAACACCTTCTATTGTTGACTCATTAGATAGATTATCTGATGATGATGATGTAGGTTTCCGTAATTTAGCCAGGTTAAATACTGGTCGTAATTCTGGTGAACTACCAGCAGAACTAATGCAGATTTTTAATGTTCGCTAAATCTTTATAAATTAATTCAATCTTATTATACAAAATTGAATTAATTTATCTTATTATAAAAATTGAATTAATATAATATATATATAATTATTTTATTATAAAATGGAATTCAATAATATTGAAAAACAAATAATTCAATTATGGGAAGAGACACAATTAAAAGATAAAATTAAAAATAAAAATTATAATAAAAGTTGGGAATTCTTAGATGGTCCTCCATTTATTAATGGATCACCGCATCATGGTCATTTACTTGTTTCTAGTATTAAAGATACTATGGCACGTTATATGAATCAAAAAGGTTATTCTATTAAATATCAAATTGGTTTTGATTGTCATGGATTACCATTAGAACAAGAAGCAGAAAAACAAGTTGGGAAAGTTAATCCATCAGATTCTATTGAAAAATTAACAATATTTAATGATGAATGTAGAAAAATTATTTCATCCTGTTCAACTATATGGTATGAAGTTTTAGAAAGATTAGGTAGGCAATTTGATAAATCACAAACTTATTATACTTCTGATTTTAAATATATGGAATCATTGTGGTGGGCTTATAAAAAACTATGGGATGACAAACTAATTTATAGATCTAAAAAAGTTATGCCCTATTCTCCATTATGTGAAACACCTTTATCTAATTTTGAGGCTAGCTCAAATTATCAAGATAGAACAGATATTGCTGTATATGTTATATTTAAATTAGTTGATAAATTAGAGCATTTATTAATTTGGACAACTACACCATGGTCTTTATTTGCCAATCAAGGTATATGTGTTAATGGTGAATTAGATTATAACTTAGTTCAAGATACAAATAATAAAAAATATTGGATTTGTTCTGATATACCATTAGAAACTATCTTTACTGATAAAACAACTATTTTAAATACTATTAAAGGTATTGAATTAGTTGGAAGAACATATGAACCAATTTTTAAATTAAATAATTATTCTAATTATAAAATATATGCAGATAATTATGTAACTAATAAAGCCGGAACTGGATTAGTGCATTTAGCACCATTGTTTGGTAATGATGATATGAGAGTTATGAAATTAAATGGTTATACTGATGAACAATTACCAGAATACTTAATTGATACACAATGTAAATTTAAAATAGATGATTATTCAATTGGTATTATTAATAAATTTGTAATTGATACATCTACTGATATTGTTATTTATCTAAAAACTAATGGATATGCTATTAAATCAGAAAAAATAAAACATTCTTATCCTCATTGTTGGCGAACAGATCAACCATTAATCTATTTATCAACTGATGCATGGTTTTTAAATGTTCAGAAAATTATTCCTGAACTTGTAGAAAATAATAAAAAGATTAAATGGTATCCAGAATATGTTGGCACTGAACGTTTTGCAAATTGGATTAAAGATTCGCCTGACTGGTGTTTAAGCAGAAACAGAGTATGGGGGACACCTATCCCTATTTGGGAAAATGAACATGGTGATATAATATGTATTGGTTCTGTTAAAGAATTAGAAGAATATACAGGTAGAACATTTAATGATTTACATTTAGATAAAATAGGTAATATTGAATTTACTACAGAAAAAGGAACTTTTAAAAGAACTTTTGGTGTTCTTGATTGTTGGTTTGAATCTGGTATGGCTGGATTATCTCGTTATGGTTATCCTGAATGTAATAATCAATCATATCCTGTAGATTTTATTACTGAATCAATTGATCAAACAAGAGGATGGTTTTATACTCTTAATGTTTTATCAACTGCATTAAATCATACACCCGCATTTAAAAGTGTTATTGTAAGTGGTTTAATTCTTGCTGAAGATGGTAAGAAAATGTCAAAAAGATTAGGTAATTATACATCACCAGATAAATTAATAAATACATATGGTGTTGATGTATTACGTTTATATTTAATTGGATCACCCGCAGCTAAAGCCGAGTCATTCTGTTTCAAGGATAGTGATTTAGTTGATATTATGCGGAAATTATTACCTTATTATCATTCACATATGATGTTTGTAGAATGTATAACATATGCAAAAACAATGTTTGATTCTATTGATTGGTTGAATACAATAATATCTGCAAATAAAATAGATTTATGGATTTATTCTAAATATATGGAATTTGCAAAAACAGTTTATAATCATATGGAAAAATTAGAAATTACTTTTATCCCAAAACTTATTTTTAAATTCATAGATTATTTATGTAATATATTTATCAAATTATCTCGTGATCGCATGAAAGGATTATTAACTGAGATGGATTGTAAAGAATCATTATCTACGTTATACACTATTTTGTCTAAATGTAATGTTTTATTAGCACCATTCATTCCACATTTAGCAGAATATTATAATCACACTATGCATTCAAGCATATCACAAGATAATTATGAATCAATTCACTTGCAACAAATAGATATTAATAACATATTATATTTTCAAATAAATGATGAATTATTAAATGGATTTTATTCTGTTAATGAATTATTAGAATCAGTTCGTAATTTAAGACAACAAACAAATAAACCAATATTTTATCCAATTGGTAAAATAGAATTATATACAGAATCAAATATTATTATTCATTTTGAAGATATTATTTGTCGTGAACTAAATGCTAAACAATTAATTATAAAACCAATAGAAAATTTACAAAAAAATTATAAAGCGAATAAAGGTCTATTAGGTAAACAATACAAAAAAGATGCACATATATATGTACAAAAAATAGAATCCGGTGATATTACTTGGGATGGTTGTATTCCTGAGTATTATACATTTACATATAATATTAATCTATTAAACAAATCAAAATCTGTAGATTTTTCAGATAATAAAATATCAACTCCTATAACAAAATCAAAATCAATGGATTTAACTAAAAGATTATCTTTGGACTTATCTGTAGATTTATCTTTGGATTTATCAGATAATATGTCTAATAGTATTGAGAATAGTGATAATACTGAGAATACTGTTGGAATGACTTTTAATTATATGAATCAAAATGGGATATATAAACAATCTATAGTATATATTGACACTTTAACAACAATAGAATTTGATATTGAAGCTGAACATAATAATATTAGACGACAGATTAATGAAATTAGGAAAACCATGGGAATTAAAATATTTAATAAAGTAGAAATTACATTTGAAAAAAATGACTATTGGAATGAATTTTTATCTTATCCTACAGGAAAATATAATGAATCATTATCTTTATTATCAAATAGATTAAATGCAACAATAAAATTCCAAGATAAATTAAAAGATTATAATATTATCAAAACATTTAATAATAAAATACTTTATGTTTCAATCAATTTAATTATAAATTTAATTTAAGACATACACAATTATTTTTATAAAATTATTTAATTTTATAAAAATTAATAGATTTACTCTGCAATTGAACATGTTGCAGAATTTATAAATATTCCTTTTATTTCTTTTATATCTTCATCATCAGTATCTAAATCTTCCTCAAAAGTAGTAATTTTTTTATTTAGATTTCCATGCTTCCATGTATCCAATACTATTTTTTTATAATTATATGATAATAAATTTAATTTTTTTAACATTTCCTTTAATAATTTATCATTCATATCTTTACTTTTAATTATTTTCAAAGTATTTATATCATCTTCTATTTGCATTTGTTTAGTTTCATTAAAATTAGATTTATATTTAGCATATAATTGTTCCATTTTATATATTGATCTACCAAGTAATTCTTCAAAAAAATATTTCTTCCTATCACATTGTTTAGTTAATTGATCTGTATTATAAATATGTAAATAATTACCATCAATTGATGTAGTGCAAAAATTGTGGTTTGATGGCAATCTTTCATTAAAATTTAAGTGTTGGATAAATTTTATTACACTTTCTATTTTCTTATCAAATATTTCACTGATTTCACTATCATTCAAATCTGAAATATTTTCAGTACCAATTTTATTTATAACGATAATATTATTTATTGTTCCATTATTAGTATTATTATTATTATTATTATTAGTATTGTTATTATTAGTTATAGAACTTGATTTGATACCTTTGATTTCTTTTTGTAATAATTCAATCTGTTTTTCTAATTTCACAGTTTCCTTATCAACTAACTTACATGTATTTCCTATATGTTGTCGCATACTTTGTTTTGTTGTAAATTTTTTATTACAATATTTACATTCAAAATTACGTGGTTTTATATCATTATTAACTATTTCTGTATTTTGATGAAATGATTTAGTATGTGTCCATAATGTTTTATAAGAACTATAATCTCTTTTACAATGATCACAGTAATGTTTCATAATATTATAAATATACAAATTATTTTTAAATAGATATCCTTTTTTCTTAAAAAAGAGGATAGACTTATGAATATCCTCTTTTATAAATTATCACAGATGACCAATAATTTTTAAATTTATGAAATATCCATAAAATAACTGTTGAGGCTTTCACGGTATTCTAAAATGAGGATATTCTTAAGTTAAAAATATTTATTTTTTTTTATTTTATAAAATATAAATTTTA
>Ga0214921_10000921_pt1 | contig 52029 bp, 49 predicted proteins | sample LL1505_MetaG_FD_177992 | JGI IMG/M metagenome (GOLD analysis project Ga0214921, IMG submission 177992) | Freshwater microbial communities from Lake Lanier, Atlanta, Georgia, United States - LL-1505 | ecosystem: Environmental > Aquatic > Freshwater > Lake | place: USA: Georgia | collected... | reverse complement strand
AGAGACCTGTATCGACTCGTCCTGATCGGGTCACTTCAACGATAACCCGGTCTTTCGGCAGTTTCGACCGGCGCTGTAGGGCCTCAGTCCGGTGAGTTGGCGACCCGTGACGCCAGACTCAGCGGCGGGGCACGGCCAACAGCTGCTGGCCCATCCGGATCGGTGTGCCGGAAGCGATGCCCTGGCACAAGGTGAAGCCCTTCGGTGCGAATACGATGATCGTCGAGCCATGCTGGAACCAGCCCATCTCGGCGCCCTTGTCAAAGCGGGCATCGCAATGCATCTCGTTGGGCCCTCGGTATCTCAGGTGCAGCAGCACGTCGAGGAAATGCAGCCGGATGCTGGCAACCAGGATCGCCGCCACCGGCACCAGCGCGATCTCATGGCCACCGGCTTCCAATCGGGTGTGGATGACTGCACGCTCGTTCTTGCAGTACAGCCGCTCAACCCGCTTCAGCGCAATCGGGTTCACGTTCCAGGTGTCGCCGGAGATGTAGTTGACGCGATCGACCCGGCAGTCCTGCGGCGCGTGGAAGCGGTGGTACATGCTGGAAGTGAGCCGCAACGTGACGTAGCAACCGTCGCGGTAACGCTCGGCGGCCACATCGTCGCCAAGCAGGTCCTGCAATGTGTAGGGAAAGCCCTTCGCCTGGAACACGGTCACGCCTTGCACATCGCCACAGGCGCCGACGATCGCATCGCAAGGGCTGCTGAGCACTTGTGGGTCGGTGTCGATGGGTCGCATGCCGGGCTTCAGTTCGCGGATGAAGCAGTCATGCAGGCTGCTGAAGCTTGTCTTTCGCGCTTCGCTCAGATCAAGATCGGAGAACGCTTTCCACACGGCGATCGAGGCGCGCGTGACCCACGGAATCTCGATCTTGCTGAACCAGCCGATGAAGTGCGTCAGCGCGATGCGCGGGACGCGGTTGGTCAACAGGAAGTTCAGGTCTTCCTGCTGGAACAGACGGTCGCGCAGGCGCGTGGGCTTGAGTACGGTGGTTTTCATGTCGGTGTAACGCGGGTGGGTTATCAATCGGGGATCGCAACTTCTGAGTGACCATGGACGAAACCCTGTGGATGTATGCGCTGGCTGCGGTCCTGCTGACGCCATGGCTGCCTGCGGCAAAGCGCCGCCTTGAGTTGTCGCGCGCCAAGCATCGTTCGCTGGCTGGCCATTCGCGCATGGCCAAGCGGGTGGCAAAGCTGGTGCCCTTCTATGCCTACGGAGAAGACCGGTTCTTCAGCTCCGACGATGCGCCAGCCGAGATCGCTGATCGACGTCGCGCCGCATTGCAGCGTCTGGGGCAGACGTTGCGCGAGCGCGCGCCGAAATCGATCGCGCTGACGGCCGAGACGCAGGACGGTGTGTCCGACATGCAGTTCACCAGTGCTTACCGTGTGCCCTACCAGTACGCCGGCCTGCTGCGCGAGCATGTGAAGACCGGCAGCTTCGTGCAGTCGGCGTCGGGCGTCACCGTGACCGACCTCGATGGCAATGTGTATTACGACCTGACGGGTTCGTACGGCGTCAATGTGTTCGGCGTCGATTTCTACAAACAGTGCATGGCCGAGGGCAGTGCTCGCGTCCAGGATCTGGGCCTGGTGTTGGGTGCTTATCACCCGTGTGTGGCGTCGAACGTGAAGCGCCTGCGCGAGATCTCGGGGTTGGATGAGGTCTCGTTCCACATGTCGGGCACCGAAGCCGTGATGCAGGCCGTACGGCTGGCGCGTTATCACACGGGCCGCTCGCACCTGGTGCGCTTTTGCGGGGCTTATCACGGCTGGTGGGAAGACGTGCAGCCTGGCATCGGCAACCCGTCGCCGCCGAACCGGACCTACACGCTGACCGACATGGCCGAGCGCTCGCTGAAGGTCTTGCGCAGCCGCAAGGACATCGCGTGCGTGCTGATCAACCCGCTTCAGGCCTTGCACCCGAACAAGGGTGCGCCGGGCGATTCTTCGCTGCTCGACAGCGGCCGCAGCGCGCACTTCGATCGCGAGGCGTACACCCGCTGGCTGCAGCAACTGCGCGAGGTCTGCACCGAGCGCGGCATCGTGCTGATCTTCGACGAGGTGTTCGTTGGCTTCCGTCTGGCAGCGGGTGGTGCACAGGAATACTTTGGCGTCCAGGCCGACATGGTCACCTATGGCAAGACGCTCGGCGGCGGATTTCCGGTCGGCGTTGTCTGCGGTCGCCGCGATCTGATGAAGCGCTACCGTGACGACAAGCCTGCTGACATCTGCTTCGCGCGGGGCACTTTCAATTCGCACCCCTACGTGATGGGCGCGATGCAGGTGTTTCTGGAGCGAATTCAGACGCCTGAGGTCGAGGCCATCTACGCCGCCCTCGACGCCACCTGGAATCACCGCGCTGCGCGTATGAACCAGCGTCTGACCGAGCTGGGTTTGCCGGTGCAGGTGGCGAACCTGTCGTCGATCTGGAGCGTTTTCTACACCCAGCCATCGCGCTACAACTGGATGCTTCAGTACTACCTGCGCGAAGCCGGGCTGGCGCTGAGCTGGGTCGGTACCGGTCGCTTGATCTTCAGCCTGAATTACAGCGAAGCCGACTTCGATACGGTGCTGCAAAAGTTCGTATCGGCCTGCCAGGCGATGCAGACCGATGGCTGGTGGTGGGCACCGGACGGGCTGACCAACAAGGCGATCAAGCGCGGCATCCTGAAAGAGATGCTGGCGACGAAGTTTTGATCGGCCGGTTATCGCAAGGCTGCGGGCCTTGGGCCGTCGGGGCTTAGCTGCTCCGCTCGGCCCTGCGGGCCGAGTCCCCTGCGCTGCTCGCAGCCCCAGGCGGGCGAGCAAACTCGCCCGCTGCGCGGACTCAGACACGCGCGCCCGACCGCGCTGCGCGCGGCAACCTTGGCCTGCTGCGCTGCTCGGCGCCGCAAATGCGCCCCGACGGCCCAAAGCCCGCAGCCTTGCGGCGCAGACCGATACCGTCAAATTCGTGGAAGGGCTCAGTGGTGATCGCGAGGCAGGCAGTGCACCGCCGCAGGCGGCGCCTCTGAGGTGCCGAGGAGCGCAGCGGACCGAGGGTGCCGCGCGCAGCGCGGTCGGGTGCGCATGTTTGAGCCCGCGGCGAGTTTGCGCACCCGCCTCGGGCCGCGAGTACCGCAGGGGAGTCGGCCCACCGGGCCGACCGCCGAAGCGAAGCTCCTGCGGCGGTGCGCTGCCTGCCTCGCAAGCGCTAAACCAATCAAGCGTGCCGATGGCTGGTCATCGGGTCGATCAGCTCACCGCGCATCAGGTACAGCGGTGCCTTGTAGTACAGCTTGATGTCGTGAAACGGGTCGGTCAGGATTTTCGTCATCCATGACAGGCCGGCCACCACACCCTGCAGGAAGAACAGATGAACCGTGCGGAAGATCAGGCCACCTGCGCCGATGAACAGCCACATCCAGCCGATGTGACGCATGAACTCGATGAACGAGGTGGCAGGCGCGAAAGCGCCGAAGAGTGTCGGGTCAAGCCACAACAGCACCGGTGATGCGGCCCACACGACCATCAATACGACCTTGCGGCGCAGGTTGTAGCCGACCTTGATGTCTTCCTTGTGCTCGTGCGTCGCCTGGTTCACATGGTCATAGGTCTTCGGTTCGAAGAAGAAGTGGCCGGCCTGGCGACTGGTCATCGACACCAGCCATGCGAGCAGTGCCGCAGCGGCCGGATCGACGAACAGCAACGCATAGGCGCAGACGAAGCTGACGGCGCTCAGCAGGTGCAGCGATTGATTGATGCGGCTATGGTGGTAGTAGCGGTGGTCGTCCCACCGTTGGACCTCGAGGGTGCGAAAGAAGTCGTTCACGCGGGCTCCTGTTGTGGACCGGATTGCAGCGCGCGCGGGATGTGCAACGACTGCAAGTCGCCAATGTGACGCCTTACCGTGAAAAGCTCGTGACGGTGGTCACGGCGTGGTGGTGTCGCGTTTCACAAACAGCTGTATTCGGATCCGCAATCTGTCACGTTGCGTCATCGAACTGTTGCAATCGATCAGCAAGATCGGAAGATGACCATCTGGGGATGCCCATGATCTCGACGGCGACCAACACCCGCGAAACCCGCGCGAACGATCAGCCTCTGCGAATCGCGTTCGTCACCGAGACCTACCCACCGGAAGTCAATGGCGTCTCGATGACGGTGGCCCGCGTTGTCGAGGGCATGCGCAGTCGCCAGCACCAAGTGCAACTGGTGCGCCTGCGACAGCATGCTGCCGACACGGCCGTTCGTGCCACCGCGTATGAAGAGGTTCTGATGCGCGGCTTGCCGATTCCGCGTTACCCGGAACTGAAGATGGGCTGGCCGCAGACTGCCGCGCTCTTCGATTTGTGGTCCGCCAATCGGCCTGATCTGGTGCACATTGCGACCGAAGGTCCGCTGGGCTGGTCGGCGCTGCGTGCCGCACAGCGCCTTGGCGTGCCGGTGTCGTCTGACTTCCGAACCAACTTTCATGCGTATGCGCAGCACTACGGCATCAGCCTGCTGAAGCGGCCTGTGCTGGCCTACCTGCGCTACTTCCACAGCCGTACCTCGGCCACGATGGTGCCCACCGAATCACTGCGCCGCGAACTGGCGGAACAAGGCTTTCGTGATCTGACTGTGGTCGCGCGCGGCGTCGATACCGTGCGCTTTCATCCGGCCAAGCGCAGCACCGAGCTGCGACGTCAGTGGGGTGTGAGCGACGACGACATGGTGGTGATGTGCGTCGGCCGGCTGGCCCCGGAGAAGAACCTGACCGATCTGGTCTCGGCTTACCAGGCCATGCACCGTATCCAGCCACGCACGCGGCTGGTGCTTGTCGGCGACGGTCCGGCGCGGCAAGCCTTGCAGTCGGCATGTCCCGAGGCCATTCTGGCCGGGTCACGCACTGGCGACGACCTCCCCGTGCATTACGCTTCGGCTGACGCGTTCCTGTTTCCCAGTCTGACCGAAACCTTCGGCAACGTGACACCTGAGGCCATGGCCAGCGGCCTGCCGGTGCTGGCCTACAACTACGCAGCCGCTGCTCAGCTGATCAAGCCCGGTGACAACGGCCTGTTGGCCGCCTATGGCGCAGCCCATGACTTCGTCACGCTGGCCGAGAGCCTGGTGGCTGACCCTCAACACGCGCGGCGCATGGGTGCGGCCGCACGACAGACCGCCGAGCGTCTGGCCTGGGACACAGTCATAGGCCAGGTCGAAGCGCTGTTCATTGCGGTGGCGCGTGGCGGCGATGGCGTGCCCGCGATGACTTTGTCGCCGGCGGTCGCCGAAGTGTGAGGCGCGTTGCACCAGCGCAGTGAGTCAGCTGTTGGCGAGACCAGGACTTACAGCTCACCGATGGCCATTTGCGACAGCACGTCGGCCTGCATCAATTCATCGAGGGCGGGATCGGGGCGCTGCAGCCACAAGACCGTGGCGATGACGGCGCCGATCAGCAGGCCGGTCGTCAATCCAACCCAACGCCAGCGCCGCGCCGGGTGCCCGCCAAGCAACATCGTTGGACCCGAATTGCCGGCTGTTGTCGTCGCCCCCATCGAGCCTCGCAGCTCATGCCATTGCATTAGCACCTGATCACCCAGCGCATCGACCTCGGCGGCTGACGGCTTCAACGCGCGCAGTTGCAGGCGCAGGGCCTGGTCATCGGCTTCTGCGAGCGGATCGGGGGCAGGGCAGTCGTTCATCAGGATGCTCCGTCGAGATGCGTTCGCAGCGCCTGCTTGGCGCGGTGAAGCAGTTGATGGGCGGCGTTCGGGTCGATGTCGAGGGCGCGGGCGATGTCGGGCACCCCCGCATCGGCATAGGCCCACATGACCACCGCCATCCGTTGGCGCACCGGCAGACGTGCCAGCGCGTTTGCCAGCGCGCGGCCATCGCCCGCAGCGCGACCGCCGTCGTGAGCGGCGATCTCGCTGGCCTGCTGTGCATCGTGCAGTTCAGCCAGCGCCTCGGGGTCAGTTGCGTCTTCGCGCTGTGCCGTCCAGCGGCTGCGGCAGCGGTTGATGACGATGGTGTTGAAGTAGGTTGACAGCGTGGCGCCATGGCTGTCGCTGGGGTGGCTGCGCCACAAGCGCAAGAAGGCGTCCTGTACGGCGTCTTCGGCGTCTTCGCTGCGGCGCAGCAGCTGCAGAGCGAGGCCATAGGCCTGAGGCGTCAGCGCGCGCACCAGATGCTGCGCGCTGCGTGCGTCGCCTGCGCAGGCTTCGCGCCACAGCGACCAGTCGCTGGCGGGTGCGACCGGTCCGGTGCGAACGCGCGCGGCTGCGCTTTCCAGCCAGCCGCTCAGCCGTGACATTGGGTGCGCCCAGGTCGTGTACATGCCTTCATCGAGCGCATCACCGCGCTGAAAGTTTCTCGCGCAGCGCGGCGCGTTCTTCAGGGCTGAGCTTGCCGAGGATGTCGCGCCGGTCCTGAATCAGCTGCCGACGCTCTTCGGGCGACATCGACCGGACGCGCTCGCGGCGCTCATTGATCAGGCGCTGCTTTTCGTCGGGGGCCAGCTGTTGCCAGCGCTCGCGGGTGCGCCCCGCCAGCGCCTGCCGCTGCTCTGGCGTCATGCCTTCGAGACGTTCGCGCAGCCGATTGCGAAATGCAGCGCGCTCCTGCGGAGTGGCCTCTTGCAGTCGCTGCTTCAACTCTGCGCGGCGCGTGGACTGTTCCTGCGGACTGAGCGCAGCCCACGCTGCCGGGTCAGGCGCCTCCGGCAGGGCCGCATGGGCCGAGAGCAGCGACATCGTCCACAGTGACATCCAACACATCAGCAATCGGGTTCGTCTCATCGCGGGTCTCGCTGGATGCTGCTCTTCATGGGTCGCTTGCAGGACGCTTGTGGCGTGCCACGCCGATCTTCAACTCTTCAAGTTGGCTGTTCTTACGCTGACTTCACAACATCCTCACACCGCATGCGGATTTGCGTTGGACGCAGTAAGAAGCTGCGGGGCCGGGCGGTTCAAGGTGGGCGTGACTGCGCTGCGGTCACGCGATTGAGCCCAGCACCAACTTGTCCTCCAAAGGAGCATTCATGTCGAACCTTCGTTCCCACACCATGTTGTTCGCGTTTCTCGTCGCCAGCGGGACGAGCGCCTATGCCGAAACCCCGCTCACGCAAGCGGTGGAACAGCGAGTAGACCATCGCCAGGATCGGCAGGAACAGCGCATTGACAACGGTGTTTCCTCAGGCGCGCTGACCGCGCCCGAAGCCCGTCGGCTGGGCCGGGAGCAAGCGCGCGTAGCCCGGGCAGAAAGTCGCGCCGAATCTGACGGCAAGATCACCCCGAGGGAGGCCGTTGCGCTCGAGAAGCGGCAGGATGTTGCCAGTCGACGCATCTACCGCCAGAAGCACGACGCGCAAACCCGACCGTGAGCTCGAGTGGGTTCACTTCGCGAGGGCGGTTGGTGCTGTAGCCCGCAAGTGAGCTCGCACGCGCGGGTTGGTGGTCAAGCCCCGGGCGCGCTGCAACGCGGCCTCGGCATCCTCTGTATGGCCGGCCCGGCGTTCCAGGTAGGCCCTGGCCACCCAATAGGGCTGGCTGGCTGCGATCTCGCCGTCGGACATGGCGCGCAGGTACGTCAGCCCGGAGGTGACATCTCCCGCTTCAGCCCGAGCGATAGCATGTCCGATGGAGGCCCTGGTGCTGCGGAAATTCGCTACCAGCAGACGATACAGATGGGCGATCGCTGACCGCAGCGTCTGAACGGAAAAAGTGTTTTGGCGGTGCGCTGAATGGATGGCTGATTCGAGCTGGAACGAGCCTGCTTGACGCTGCTGCGCGGACAGCCGAAGGCAGCGTTCGGCTTCGTCGATCCGCGCCGATCGTCGTGCCTCGCAACACGGCATCGGTGCCGACAGTCCCAGTGCCTAGGCGTGGTCGGGCTGCAGCATGAACACAAGGCGGCACAGCTACAGTGCCTCTGCGCGCAGCCCCGACAAAAGTCGGCGGCTGAACCGCTTCAGGCCCGAGCACGGCGGTATTGGCGCTGATGGTGTACGCGCCGAAGATACCTTCAAGCACCTCGCCGATGCGAGCTGGCCACTCGCACGACTCAGGCTCCTCGAAGCACAGGCTGGCACCGCGGATCTTGGCCTTGGCACGTGCACCGATGGGAAGAGCGAAGGGCCGGCGCAGACGGACAGCAGCTTGAGCCGTTCCTCGGGTAGTGTTGGAGCTTCGGGCGCCAGGGCCTCGTTGTCGAACAGAGCAAGCACCCTGGGGTCATGTTCTATCCGCAAATAGCGCCCGCGCTGCTGCAACTGTCGGCGGGCAGTGGTCAGCAACCAACCTTCGGGTGAGGCCGGAACGCCATCCATGGGCCGGTCGAGGTGTGAGGCGGCTGCAGGCTGTTTCCAGATACGACGATACCTGCGCCGCTCAATGCGCCGATATTGGCGTTCCAGAAGCCCCAATAGGCCGGGCTTGGTCGGACCTGTCTCGCTGGCTCATCTTTTGTGCTGTTTCCGGCAACCTGACCATGTATTGCATGGGGCTCTACAGTGGAGTTGACAGACGGCGACCCTCGCATGTCCTTCCCAATGGATGCACGGCCAGGCGCGCAATCGACATCGGACCCGAAGAGTTCTGTGAGCCCTCCATCTGCGGGGCACAAAAAACCCGCCTGATGGCGGGTTTGGGTGGTGGACGATCGAAGATAGAAGCGCCGACGCGCTTGGCCAATCAAGTTGTAACTGGCTGGGCCTTTGAAGGCTGATCTTCGACGCGCTGAACCGCTACGTCGATTGGGAATATCTTCTGTGCCAATTGCCCCTTTGGGCCTTGGATCAACTCGTAGTTGACCTTGCTGCCTTGCTTCAGTGTTCTGAAGCCTTCCATTTGGATGGCAGAAAAATGGGCGAACACGTCGTCTCCGCCGCCTTCGGGCTCAATGAAACCAAAGCCTTTGGCGTCGTTGAACCACTTCACCGTGCCTGTGATCATGCTGCAACTCCAGTGAAACAGAACCGCCCTGATTTTGCTGCGCCAGCAATGCCGGTGTCAAATCGCCCTTTCCGTGCCATGAAATTTGGTTGCTGTCAGGCTTAATGTCCAGTCCCGACGCACCGTTGGCTGCAGGAACAGGTATCGCTGAATGGCGTGCTTCGTGGCTTGTGACTTGCAGCACAGGTCCAATATCCCGCTTGGTCCGCGCCGGTCTTTCATGTCGATAGAATGAACTCATGTCCACCGATAAACCCACTCCTGCGACTCCTGTTGTCCCCCAGATTGATGAAGGGCACGGCGCAGTCGTTGTCGAACGGCAGGCTCAGAAGACCGAACCGCCGCGCATGTACCAGGTCGTCCTGCTCAACGACGACTACACGCCGATGGAATTCGTCGTGGTGGTGCTGCAGGAGTATTTCAATCGCGACCTCGAAGCCGCGACGCAGATCATGTTGAAGATTCACCATGACGGTCGAGGCGTATGCGGCGTCTATTCAAAGGATGTCGCTGCGACGAAAGTCGAGTTGGTGTTGGCTGCCGCACGCCGCGGTGGTCACCCGTTGCAATGCATTATGGAGGCCGCATGATCGCTCAAGAACTTGAAGTCAGTTTGCACATGGCATTCGTGGAGGCGCGTCAGCAACGCCACGAATTCATCACCGTCGAACACCTGCTGATGGCGTTGCTCGACAACCCATCAGCGGCCGAAGTGCTGCGCGCCTGTTCGGCCAATGTCGATGACCTGCGCAAGAGCCTGGCGCAATTCATCAAGGAGAACACGCCGACTGTCGGGGGCACCGACGAGGTCGACACGCAGCCCACGCTGGGCTTTCAGCGGGTCATCCAGCGCGCGATCATGCACGTGCAGTCCACGGGCAGCGGCAAGAAAGAAGTCACCGGCGCCAATGTCCTGGTGGCGATCTTCGGTGAAAAAGATTCGCACGCTGTGTATTACCTCCACCAGCAGGGTGTCACGCGTCTGGACGTTGTCAATTTCATCGCCCACGGCATCAAAAAGTCCGATCCGCCAGAACAAGCAAAGCCCGCAGACGGTGGTGGCAGCGCGTCCGAAGGTGACAAGGAAGACTCTGATGTCAAGGGCTCGCCGCTGGATCAATTCACCCAGAATCTGAACCAACTCGCCCGCGAAGGCAAGATCGACCCGCTGATCGGGCGAGAGCACGAAGTCGAGCGCGTGATTCAGATTCTTTGCCGTCGGCGCAAGAACAATCCGCTGCTGGTCGGCGAGGCTGGCGTTGGCAAGACGGCGATTGCAGAAGGTTTGGCTTGGCGCATCACCGAAGGCAATGTTCCCGAGGTGCTGGCGAACGCCACCGTGTATTCACTTGACATGGGGGCCTTGCTCGCCGGTACCAAATACCGCGGTGACTTCGAGCAACGCCTGAAGGCCGTGTTGAAGGTGCTCAAGGAGCAGCCTAATTCCGTGCTCTTCATCGACGAGATCCACACGCTGATCGGCGCCGGTGCAGCGTCGGGCGGCACGCTTGATGCCAGCAATTTGTTGAAGCCTGCGCTCAGTTCTGGCGCGATGAAGTGCATTGGTGCAACCACCTTCACCGAGTACCGTGGCATTTTTGAGAAAGATGCGGCCCTGTCGCGTCGTTTCCAGAAGGTAGATGTGACCGAGCCTTCGGTCGAGGAAACGGTCGAAATCCTGAAGGGGCTGAAGTCCCGCTTCGAGGAGCACCACAGTGTCAAGTACGCACTGGGGGCGCTTCAGGCGGCGGCCGAGCTGTCTGCCAAGTTCATCAATGACCGCCATCTGCCCGACAAGGCGATCGATGTGATTGACGAAGCCGGTGCGGCACAACGCATCCTGCCAAAGAGCAAGCAGAAGAAGACCATCACCCGCAACGAGGTCGAGGAGATCGTCGCAAAGATTGCGCGCATCCCTCCAGCCAGCGTATCGAACGATGATCGCTCGAAGCTCAAGAGCCTGGATCGTGACCTGAACAGCGTGGTGTTCGGTCAGGAGCCAGCGATCGAAGCATTGGCGGCGGCCATCAAGATGGCGCGTTCGGGCCTGGGCAAGCCTGACAAGCCGATCGGCTCCTTCCTGTTCTCCGGCCCGACCGGTGTGGGCAAGACCGAAGTCGCGAAGCAGCTCGCATTCATCCTCGGGATTGATCTGATCCGCTTCGACATGAGCGAGTACATGGAGCGCCATGCCGTCAGCCGCCTCATTGGCGCGCCTCCGGGTTACGTCGGCTTCGACCAGGGCGGTTTGATGACCGAGGCGATCACCAAGAAGCCGCACTGCGTGCTGCTGCTCGATGAGATCGAAAAGGCCCACCCGGATGTGTTCAATGTGCTGCTGCAGGTGATGGACCACGGCACCTTGACCGACAACAACGGCCGCAAGGCCGACTTCCGCAACGTGATCATCGTGATGACCACGAATGCGGGCGCCGAGATCATGAACAAGGCGAGCATCGGCTTTACCAATCCGCGCGAGCGTGGCGACGAGATGGCCGATGTGAAGCGCATGTTCACACCGGAATTCCGCAACCGGCTCGACGCGGTGGTCAGCTTCCGCGCGCTTGACGAAGACATCATCCTGCGTGTCGTCGACAAGTTCCTGCTCCAGCTCGAAAGCCAGCTGGCCGAGAAGAAGGTCGACGTCACCTTCACGGACGCACTGCGCAAGCACCTCGCCAAGAACGGCTTCGATCCGCTGATGGGCGCACGTCCAATGCAGCGCCTGATCCAGGACACGATCCGTCGTGCGCTGGCCGACGAACTGCTGTTCGGTCGTCTGGTCGATGGTGGCCGACTGACGGTGGACATCGATGCCGACGGCAAGGTGGCGCTGGACATCCAGCCCCTGAAGAAGAGCGACAAGCCGAAGGCGGAGTCGGCGACGGCTTGACCACACCTTCCTGAGGTAAGACGAAGCCGGGGCAGTCGCAAGACGCCCCGGCTTTTTCATGTGGCCAGCGGTCAGCGTGCTGAGTGACGTGCCGGGTCCTCGTGGAAGTAGTCGGCTAGCAGGTGATACACCGAAGGTGCCTCGCGTTGCAGCTCCAGCGGCTGGACGTAGAAAGTCTCAACGCTCACGGCGAAGAATTCCTCGATCGAGTTGGCCGCGTAGGGGTCGATCAAAGTCTGCTCCTGCGCATCGACCTGTGTGCAGAAGTCTGTGTACGCAGCTGTCATCACCTGAACCCAGCGCACGTGCGCCCTGCGGTCGGCCAGCGGTGGAATGCCATCCGCCCGGCCATCGACCATGTCGATCACATGTGCGAATTCATGGATCGTCACGTTGTAGGCCCAATCGGCATGAACTCCTTCTTCGGAAGCCGCCTCAACATCGTGCCAGGACAGCATCACCGGGCCACCCTGCATTGCCTCACCGGCCAGTTCTTCCTCGTATTCGTGGACCACGCCGTCCTCGTCCAGGACCTCGCGCGCCACCATCACCGCATCGCTGTGCAGCACGATGCCGACGAAGCCCGCGTACAGATCCAGGCCGCCCTTGAGGTTCAGAATCGGCAGCGATGCCTGCGCAGCGACCGCCACGGCCATTTCGTCCGTCACGACCAAGCCATGCGCGCCACTGAATTCCTTCTGCGCCAGGAAAAGCGTGGCGAGGCGGCGCATACGAATCAACTCGTCTGCCGACCGCCAACTGAGAAAGGGATAGCGCAGCAGCGTCAGCTGCCAAAGCAGGTCAGGAATGGCATGCCGGCGACATGCGCGGTCTTCTCGCCAGCGTTTCCATGCGGCTTGCAGCCTCGCAAGCACGCTCAGCGCTCGGCGACCTGCGCCAGCGGCAAACGCCTCAAACCCCCCGCGGTCCATCGCAGCACTTCTGCGCGCGGCGGGCCGTCTGTCTGATCCAGGTCCCAATCGCTGAGCACATGACGCAGGAAGCCAGGTGCCAGCCCGTCGGTCCCGGGTCGGTGGGTGTGCCCGTGGATCAGCACGGTGGTGCCGGATTCGTGCATCCAGCGCACGGCAGTGGCAAAGTCAATGTCGGCGTCGCGGCCGGCCAGTTGTTCAAGCTTGCGGCGTTCGCTCTCGTCGCGCACCTCGCGCGCCAAGCGGCGACGCTCGGCCAGCGGACGCGCCAGGAAATCTCGGCGCCAGGCGGGGTTGCGCACCACCGCACGGAAACGCTGGTACGCCACATCAGCAATACAGAGCGCATCACCGTGGGTGAGCATGATCCGCTCGCCGAAGGCAAGCATCACTGTCGGGTCGGCGAGCGCGAGAACGCCACAGGCTTTCAGCATATCGGCACCGACCAGGAAGTCGCGGTTGCCAACCATGAAACCCAATGCACAGCGCGTGGAGGCCTCGCAAAGCACTTCGGCGCATCGGGCCTCGAAGCCCTCGTGACGAGCGTCGTCGCCAACCCAGACTTCAAAGAGGTCACCGAGGATGAACACCGCGTCGGCGCGCGTCTGCCTCAGGTAGCTTGCAAACGCGTCGAAGGTCTGCGGTGTGTCCTCGGCCAGATGCAGATCACTGATGAAGTCGATCGTTCGCCATTCTGCCGATGCCTGCATCTCCCAGAACGTGGGCAATGCAAGCGGGTCGTCTGTCGTCACGCGTTCAAACCACCACGGCCTTGACGATCAGCACATCATCGTTCGGCACGTCGTCGTGGAACCCGTTGCGGCCCGTCTTCACGCCTTCGATTGCATCGACCACCTCGGTGCCGGCGATCACCTTGCCGAATACGGCGTAGCCCCAACCACTCGACGTCTCGGCCTTGAAGTTCAGGAACTCGTTGTCCTTGGCGTTGATGAAGAACTGACCGGTTGCCGAGTGAGGGTCGGAGGTCCGTGCCATTGCCAAGGTGTAGCGCTGATTCTTCAGCCCATTGTTGGCTTCGTTCTTGATGGGTGCGCCGCTGGTTTTCTGCTTCATGCCGGGCTCGAAGCCACCGCCTTGGATCATGAAACCCTTGATCACGCGGTTGAAGATCGTGCCGTCATAAAAGCCATTGCGTGCGTAGGTGAGGAAGTTGGCTGCGCTGACTGGCGCCTTCACGTCGTCGAGCTCGATCAGCAGCAGGCCGTGCGAGGTGTGCAATTCAACTTGGGTTGCCATGGTGTGGTTTCGTGGGGTTAAGAATCTGATACGGGCCGCGCTCAGGGCGTGACCGTGGCCTTGATGATGGTCACCGGCTGCAGCGGCACGTTCTGGAGACCACCGCGGTTACCTGTCTGCACCGCGCGGATGCGGTCGACCACTTCCATGCCGGAGACGACCTTGCCGAACACGGCGTAACCGTTGCCGTCAGGTGATCGGGCGGCGTCGAGGAAGGTGTTGTCCTGCACATTGATGAAGAACTGTGCGGTCGCCGAATTGGGGTCTGGCGTGCGCGCCATCGCCAGCGTGCCGCGGTTGTTGCTCAAGCCATTGCGCGACTCGAGCGGGATCGGTGCGCGGGTGGCTTTCTCCTTCAGATCGGGTGCAAAACCGCCGCCCTGGATCATGAAGTTCTCGATCACGCGGTGGAACACCGTGCCGTCGTAATGTCCGGCCTTCACGTACTGCAGGAAGTTGTCGACCGTCTTCGGCGCCTTGGCGGCGTTGAGCTCCACAACGATGTCACCCAGGCTGGTGCTCACGTTCACCTTCTGGGCGAAAGCCGAAGTGGCCGCTGCTGCTGCCAGCATCGCGGCGGCAAGGCCAATCAAAAATCTGGGGCGCATGGACGGTCTCTCGAAGAGGGCGTAGATCAGGGATCAGGGTTGCGATGGGCGTGTGGCGGGCTCGTTCAACTTGCGCAGCAGTGACAGCCTCGGCGGGATTTCCGTGTTGCCGGGCTCCGCCTTCAGCGCGCGCTGGTACGACAGTTGTGCCAGCTGCGCGTACACATCGCCAAGATTCTGGTGGGCCGTTGCGAAGCCGGGGTTGGCGCGCAAGGCGCCATCCAGAGCCACGCGAGCCTTGTCGAACTGTCCACGTGCCGCGTACAACACCGCGAGGTTGTTGTAGGGCTCTGGCACCTCGGGGAAGTCTTCGGTGAGTTGCTGGAACACCACCAATGCCTCATCGGTGCGACGTGAATCGACCAGCAAGATGCCTTTGAGCATGCGCAAATCAGGGCGATCGGATTTGGTGGCGAGCAGCGCGTCGATCTGCGCGAACGCTTCCGTCTGCTGGCCGGAGCGGAACAACTGGGTGATGCTCGCCACGTCGTCGGCAGCATGGGCCATGCCGGCCGAGAGCCACAGGATCACCATCGCGAAAGCGAGTTGCAGGCGTCGAACGAGGGACATGGGTTCAGGGGGAAGCGGCTTTGAGGGGTGGGGCGTGCGTGACATTGAGCATGGTGCATCGTCCGGAGGCACGCCGCTATACTGGCTTTCGCTTGATTGTAGGTGCGCTGCTTCTGGCAGGAACCGATCGGTGCGGGCGCTGTTCTTGCTCCGCATTCGTGTGCCACGCTGCACAATCGTGGCCCTGTTCCCCTGTAGGCAGTTTTGGTGCCGCGCGCTGCGGTGCCGCGTTCCTTGCGACCTTGCTCATGACCTTGCGCATCTTCAATTCCCTGTCCCGCGAGACAGAGGTGTTCACCCCGATCGATGCGAACCGCGTGCGGATGTATGTCTGCGGCATGACGATCTATGACCTCTGCCATGTCGGTCACGCGCGCTTCATGATGGCCTTCGACGTGACCTGCCGCTGGCTGAGGGAATTGGGATACGACGTCACCTATGTTCGCAACATCACCGACATCGACGACAAGATCATCAAGCGCGCAGTCGAGCGCAACATTCCCATTCGCCAGCTGACCGACGAGATGACCGTTGCGATGCACGAGGACGTGGCTGCGCTCGGCATCCTGCCGCCAACCCACGAGCCTCGGGCCACCGAGCACGTGCCGGCGATGCTGAAGATGATCAGCAACCTCGAAGCCAAGGGGTTGGCTTACCGATCGCCCAACGGCGACGTCAACTATGCGGTGCGCAAGTTCCCGGCCTATGGACGTTTGTCCGGCAAATCGATCGATCAGTTGCGCGCTGGCGAGCGCGTCGCGGTGCTCGATGGCAAGGAAGATCCGCTGGACTTCGTGCTGTGGAAGTCAGCGAAAGACAGCGAGCCCGCCGACGCGAAGTGGGAAAGTCCGTTTGGCACAGGTCGCCCCGGTTGGCACATCGAGTGTTCCGCCATGAGTTGCGCGCTGCTCGGAGAGCACTTCGACATCCATGGCGGCGGCCTTGATCTGCAGTTCCCGCATCACGAGAACGAGATCGCGCAAAGTGAAGGCGCGTCTGGCCACAAGTACGTCAACGTCTGGATGCACAACGGCTTCCTCAACGTCGACAACGAGAAGATGTCGAAGTCGCTCGGCAACTTCTTCACCATTCGCGATGTGCTCAAGCGCTACGACGGCGAGACGATTCGCTTCTTCATGCTGCGCACCCACTACCGCAGCCCGTTCAACTTCAGCGACACCAACCTCGACGATGCGCGGCAGGCACTGCGGCGGATGTACACCGCGCTGGCGAGTGTGGATGTGGCTGACGACGAAGGCGCAGAGATCGACTGGACGCAGCCGCAGGCTGCGACCTTCCGCGCCGAGATGAACGAGGACTTCAACACGCCCGGTGCCGTTGCGGTGCTGTTCGATCTGGCCGGCGAGGTCAATCGCACCCGTTCGCCGCAGGCCGCGCGGCTGCTCAAGTTGCTGGGCGGTGTGCTTGGCCTGTTGCAGCAGACTCCGCAGACCTTCCTGCAGGCGGGCAGCGGGCTTGACGAGTCGCGCATCGATGCCCTGATCGCCGAGCGCCAGGCCGCGAAGGCAGCGCGCAATTTCGCGCGAGCAGATCAGATCCGCCAGGAGCTCGCAGCACAGTCCATCGTGCTGCAGGATTCCCCGCAAGGCACCACCTGGGTCAAGGCTTGACCGTGTCCGCCCTGACGACACCACCCGCCTATTGGGAGGATGCGTGCAAGCACCTTGCGAAGCGCGACCGGGTGATGCGCAAGCTGATCCCGAAGTGCGGCAACGGCCACCTCAAGGGGCGCGGCGATGCCTTCACCACACTGGCCCGGTCGATCGTCGGGCAGCAGATTTCGGTGAAGGCGGCTCAGACGGTGTGGGACCGCTTCGTGGCGGCGGTGCCCGGCGGTGCCGAGCATCTGCGGCCGGCGAGCGTGCTGAAGCTGCGGTTGCCAGAGATGCGTGCGGCCGGCCTGTCGGCGCGCAAGGTCGAGTACCTGAACGACCTGGCTCAGCATTTCACGGCCGGTACCGTGCATGAGCGGCAGTGGTCCGAGATGGACGACGAGGCCATCGTCGACGAGCTGGTCGCGATTCGCGGCATCGGCCGCTGGACGGCCGAGATGTTCCTGATGTTCCACCTGATCCGCCCGAACGTGCTGCCGCTCGACGATGCCGGCCTGATCAAGGGCATCAGCGTCAACTACTTCAGCGGCGAGCCGGTGTCGCGCGCCGAGGCCCGCGAGGTCGGCGATGCCTGGGCGCCGTTCCGGTCAGTCGCCACCTGGTACATCTGGCGCAGCCTCGACCCGGTGCCCGTAAACTACTGACCCGTTCGGTACCTGATGCCGATGGATACCGCGAGAAGCCCCTGGGATGAGCAAAAGACACTTCCTTGAATTCGAACAGCCCGTCGCTGATCTCGAAACGAAGATCGATGAACTGCGCTATGTGCAGAACGAATCGGCGGTCGACATCTCCGAAGAGATCGACCGCCTCAGCAAGAAGAGCCTGCAGCTCACCAAGGACATCTATTCCAGCCTCACCCCCTGGCAAGTGACGCAGATCGCGCGTCACCCGCAGCGGCCTTACACGCTGGACTACGTCAACGAGATCTTCACCGACTTCCAGGAACTGCACGGCGACCGGCACTTCGCCGACGACCAGTCCATCGTCGGTGGGCTGGCGCGCTTCAATGGTCAGGCCTGCATGGTGATCGGACATCAGAAGGGTCGCGACACCCGCGAGCGCGGGGTGCGCAATTTCGGGATGTCGCGTCCGGAGGGCTATCGCAAGGCCCTGCGCCTGATGAAGCTGGCCGAGAAGTTCGGTCTGCCGATCTTCACCTTTGTCGACACACCCGGTGCCTACCCTGGCATCGGTGCCGAGGAGCGCGGACAGTCTGAAGCCATCGGCCGCAACATCTTCGAGATGGCGCAGCTGGAGGTGCCGATCATCGTCACCATCATCGGCGAGGGTGGCTCGGGCGGCGCGCTGGCCATCAGTGTCGGCGACCAGTTGCTGATGCTGCAGTACTCGATCTACTCGGTGATCTCGCCGGAAGGTTGTGCGTCGATCCTGTGGAAGACCTCGGAGCGCGCCGCGGATGCGGCTGAGCAACTCGGCATCACCGCGCACCGCCTGAAGGCGCTGGGGCTGGTCGACAAGATCGTCAACGAGCCCGTCGGCGGCGGCCACCGCGACGTCAAGGCGATGGCCGCGCAGCTCAAGCGAGCCTTGAACGATGCGCTGCGCCAGGTCAGCGACCTGAAGCCGAAGGAACTGCTGCAACGCCGCTACGAGCGTCTGCAGACCTACGGCCGGTTCACCGACACCACCGACCGTTGAGCCTTCGAGGCGGCGGCGCGTGACGTCTTCGCCACAGCCGCCTTGTGTGGCCGTCGCCTACAGCGGCGGCCGCGACTCCACCGCGCTTCTGCATGCCACGCTGGTCACTGCGCGTGATCTAGGCGTTGCCGTGGTCGCCTTGCACGTCAATCACCGCCTCAGCACCCACGCCGATTCGTGGCAGCGCCACTGCCGCGATCAATGTGCGCGCTGGGCGGCCGAGGGTTACCCGCTGTCGTTCGCCGTGGCTCGGTTGCGCAGCCAGCCGCAGCCCGGCGACAGCATCGAAGCCTGGGCCCGCCGCGAGCGCTATGCCGCGCTCAGGCAGTTGGCCCGGCGCCACCGCGCCGAGCTTGTGCTGCTCGCGCACCACCGCCGCGACCAAGCCGAGACACTGATCCTGCAGGCGCTGCGCTCGGCCGGTGTGGCGGGGTTGTCGGGCATGCCGCGAAGCGTCCTGCGTGATGGCCTGCGCTGGGCGCGCCCGTGGCTCGACAAGCCTCGCGCCGCGATCGAGGCCTATGTGCAATCGCAGGGCCTCGTCTACATCGATGACGACAGCAACAGTGACGAGCGCTACGCACGCAACCGGCTGCGGCTCCGTGTCTGGCCGGCGCTGGAACAGGCCTTCCCCGACGTCGAGCCCGCCCTGGCCGCCGCCGCGACCTGGGCACAGCAGGCGACTGCCTGTCTCGACGAGGTGGCCGCTTTCGACCTGTCGACGATCGCTGGCGATGAAGGCCTGACGCTCGCCGGGCTTCAGGCGCTCTCGGTGGCGCGTCGGGTCAATGCGCTGCGCGCCTGGCTACGCTGCCAGACCGGTGCTGCGCCACCCGCTTCGCTGATCACCCGCCTGAACGACGAACTGTTCGGCGACGGTGCGGCCTCGTGGCCGCTGGCGGGTGGTCTGTTGAGGCGGTATCGGGGGCATTTGACGTGGCGTGTCTCGGCTCTTGCCGCTGAAGTGGCGGTGATGCCTGAAGCGACTCTCAGTATTCGCAGAGCCGGCAGCTATCGCCTGCCCGGATGGGGCGGCTGCCTGAGGGCAGTGCGCGTGGGGGAGGGCGGCGTGCCTCTGGCCTGGTTGGCACAGGTCGAATTGCGCGAGCGATCAGGCGGCGAGCGCTTCCAGGCCGGCATCGGCCGCCCCGCGCGCAGCCTGAAGAAGCAGTTCCAGGCGGTCGAAGTGCCCGCCTGGCAGCGAGCCGGCCCGCTGGTCTACAGCGGCGGCCAACTGGTCTTCGTGCCCGGCCTGGGCATCGATGCGCGGGTGATCGGCCTGCCGGGGCAGCCACAGGTGACGCTGCAATGGGAATCGGCCGGGCCGGCGTGACAGGTTGCCGCCGGGCACCGCACTGGCGCTTGTAAACTAGAGGGCTTTCCCGAACTCAGCACCAGCAAAGCATCGCTGCGATGCACTGAATCCCATGGCCCTGACAGTACACAAATACGGCGGCACCTCGATGGGCTCGACCGAGCGCATCCGCAACGTGGCCAAGCGCGTGGCCAAATGGGCTCGGGCCGGCCACCAGATGGTGGTTGTGCCGTCGGCCATGAGCGGTGAAACCAACCGCCTGCTCGGTCTGGCGAAAGAGCTGTCCCCGGAGCGCAGTTCCCCCGAACTCATGCGCGAGCTTGACCTGATTGCTGCAACCGGCGAACAGGTGTCGGTCGGCCTGCTGGCCATCGCCCTGCAAGCCGAGGGCGTGCCCTCCGTCAGCTACGCGGGTTGGCAGGTGCCGATCAAGACCGATTCGTCCTTCACCAAGGCCCGCATCCAGAGCATTGACGATCAGCGCGTGCGGGCCGATCTGGCCGCCGGCAAGGTGGTCGTGATCACCGGTTTCCAGGGTGTTGATGAGCAGGGCAACATCACCACGCTGGGCCGTGGCGGCTCGGACACCTCGGCCGTGGCCGTGGCGGCGGCGCTGAAAGCCGATGAATGCCTGATCTACACCGACGTCGATGGCGTCTACACCACCGACCCGCGCATCGTCCCCGATGCGCGCCGGCTGCACACCATCAGCTTCGAAGAGATGCTGGAAATGGCGAGCCTCGGCTCCAAGGTGCTGCAGATCCGCTCGGTGGAGTTTGCAGGCAAGTACCGCGTGCCGCTGCGCGTGCTGTCTAGCTTCACGCCGTGGGACATCGACATCGCGGAAGAGGCCCAGTCGGGCACGCTGATCACTTTCGAAGAGGACGAAAAAATGGAACAAGCCGTCGTATCGGGCATCGCCTTCAACCGCGACGAGGCCAAGATCAGCCTGATCGGCGTACCGGACAAGCCGGGCATCGCCTTCCAGATCCTCGGACCGGTGGCCGATGCGAACATTGACGTCGACGTGATCATCCAGAACATGTCGCACGACGGCAAGACCGATTTCTCGTTCACTGTGCACCGCAACGACTTTGCGCGCACGATGGATCTGCTGAAGTCGGCTGTGCTGCCGAAGACCGGCGCGGCCACGCTGTCGGGCGACACCAAGATCTGCAAGGTCAGCATCGTCGGCATCGGCATGCGCTCGCACGTGGGCGTGGCCAGCAAGATGTTCAGCACCCTGAGTGACGAGGGCATCAACATCCAGATGATCACCACCAGCGAGATCAAGACCAGCGTCGTCATCGACGAGAAGTACATGGAGCTCGCCGTGCGTGCGCTGCACAAGGCATTCGACCTGGAACAGGCGCCAGCCTGAGCATGAAGGCGATGGTGAGCAGCTAGAATCGAAAGCTGATGTCTGCGGAGCTGTGACCGAGTGGCCGAAGGTGCTCCCCTGCTAAGGGAGTATGTGGGCAAAACCTGCATCGAGGGTTCGAATCCCTCCGGCTCCGCCAGCAAGTCTGAGCCCTCCCTCGTGGAGGGCTTTTTCTTGCCCGGGCTCCGCACCGTGCGGGCCTGCGGGCGACGCTGAATTCTCTGTTCAGCGATCACTGCGAAATTCCCGGCGTGATGGTCGCCATACTGCCGGCCATTCTCAGTCGCCCATTTCGCCGGTATGGCTTTTCCACCCGCTCCGCCCACAAACAAACAAGGCCCGCTGTCGCGGGCCCAGATGTTGAGTGGATCGATCAGTCGGGTTATGCGTTGGCCATGCCAAGCAGCGCCCGCTGATCTTCCCAGGCTGTCGGCGCGGTGTGTCCCCGCAGGCAGAAACTGCGCCGGACCGGTCAAGGATCAGAGACAATACAAACGGCAAATATTCACCAAGTCAGATTTTTTGTCGTTTTGAGTGGCGTAAATCATCAGGCAAGTTGCATGAAGTGCAGTTTTTTCATTCCGAAGGACATTGATTTCAGGAGGTCGTCTTGATCAAGTGCCACCTCTCTCGGCTGATGGGTGAACGCAAGCTAAAGATCATTGATGTCGCCCGCGAAACCGGCCTGCATCGCAACACAGTGACGTTGCTATACAACGAGACCGCAGCACGTGTTGATCTGGAGGCCATCGACAAGCTTTGCGGGTTTTTCAGCGTCACCGTCGGTGAACTATTCGAACGCTTGCCAAATTCGAACAGCGAGTCCACGGCCCAGTGAGGATGTGAGTCCACTGAACACGCGGGGCCCGCCAATCATGTTCACGCCAGGACACCACTAAGGTGAGAACCGGCGCAAAGCGGTCGAGGGCGAGTCCAAAGGGAGGAGAGATTGAACGTATTCGAATTTCGACAACACCTCGTCACCGAGTACTCCGCCTTCACGCGCAGCTTCACGCGTATCAAGGCGGACGACATCCGGGCGTTTGTCGACGCCGAGTACGCATCACAGAAGTACTGGCCTGAGCCACTCGTCCAGATCAACCCCAACTTCAAGACTGGGGGTACGGTCGAGCAACTCGTCAGCGCCGGTCAGTTGGATGCTCGCTGCGCAGACATCTTCCGATTCGGCAAGTCGGAATCGTCCGCTGGCGTATCGCTACCCCTACACACCCACCAAGTCGAAGCCATCAGCCTCGCGTCGGCAGGCGAAAGCTATGTCCTGACCACCGGCACAGGGTCGGGCAAATCACTTGCGTACTTCATACCGATCGTCGACGCCTGCTTGAGAGCAAAGGCACTGGATTCGGTTCCGCGCACCCGGGCGATCGTCATCTATCCGATGAACGCGCTGGCCAACAGCCAGCTAGAAGAGCTGAAGAAGTTCCTCGGTGCCCAGCCATCCTCGCGCGCGGTCACGTTCGGTCGGTACACAGGTCAGGAGAGCGATGAAGAGCGGCAGGCAATGGCGGCGAACCCACCGGACATCCTGCTGACCAACTTCATGATGCTTGAACTGTTGATGACCCGGCAGAACGATATCGACAAGGCGGTCATGCGCAATGCCAAAGGCTTACGCTTCCTGATTCTGGACGAACTGCACACGTACCGTGGCCGCCAAGGCGCCGATGTCGCTTTGCTGGTGCGCCGCGTCCGCGAAGCCTTGGCAGACAAGCTCATCTGCATTGGCACATCGGCCACGATGTCCACTGAAGGGCCTGAGGAAGAGCGCAACGCCGCAGTCGCCCGCGTCGCCGGCAGACTGTTCGGCACGCCGATCACGTACCGGAACATCATCACCGAGACGCTGCGTCGCACAACCCCTGAGGCCCAGACCGATCTGTCCGTGGCGCCGCAACTCGCCGACGCCATACGGGCTGGCGTCCCCATGGCCTTGTCGTTCGACGACATGGCGAAGCACCCCGTTTCGATCTGGGTCGAGCTGACGCTCGGGCTATCCTATGAAGGCCTCAAGCCAAGGCGGGCCAGGCCCAAGACCTTGCGCCAAGCATCGCAGCTTCTGGCGAAGGCCTCAGGTCTTGATGACGAAACGTGCCGCGCCTACCTGCAAGCGTTTCTGCTTCGCGCCTACAACGTCACCGACGCCTCCGACAAGTCGCTCTTTGCGTTCAAGCTGCACCAGTTCATCTCCGGCGGCGGCAAGGTCTACGCCACGCTCGAGGCCCCCGGCAAGCGTGCCGTCACATTGGAAGGCCAGCAGTTCGTTGCCGGTGATCGAACCCGACACCTCTACAACGTCCACTTCTGCCGCGACTGCGGGCAGGAATACATCCCGGTCTGGGACTCCGACGGAGCAGAAGGCCGCACGTTCCAGCGCCGCAACATCGACGAACGCCAGCACGAAGACGAAGACGTCAAGTTCGGCTTCCTGATGCCCGACGCCGAAGGCCAGTGGGACAGCACGGCACTGGAGCGATTCCCAGAAACGTGGGTCGAAGAGCGCGCTGATGGCGAATGGCGCATCAAGTCCGCCTACCGCAAGTTCCTGCCTCAAGCGGTGCCCGTCGGGCCAGATGGCGTGCTTTCGCCAGGCGGTGGTCTCAAGGCTTGGTTCATACCGGGCGGCTTCCGCTTTTGCCTTGGCTGCGGCACGGCCCACACCACCTCCGGCAAAGACTCGCTGCGGCTGACATCTCTGTCCGGCGAGGGCCGCAGCTCTGCGACCACGATGTTGACGCTGGCCGCGCTGCGCTACCTGTACGAACAAGATCGCCAGCTCAGTCCAGACGCCAAGAAGGTTCTAGGTTTTTCGGACAACCGCCAAGACGCGGCGTTGCAGGCTGGTCACTTCAACGACTTTCTCCAGGTGCTGCTGACGCGCGCGGCCCTTCTTGCAGCCATCGATGCCCGGCCCGGCGCTGAGCTAACCGAGAAGGAAGTCGCCAACGCCGTCTTCGAGTCACTGGCCTTCCACCGCGATGACCCGGGTGTGCGCGCCGAGTACATGCAGCAGCCTGAAGTCAAGGGCAACAACCGGCGGCTGGTTCAGGATGCCATGCGCTCGATCCTTGGCTATCGCAGCTTCTTCGACCTGCGGCGCGGCTGGCGCTTCAACAACCCGAACTTGGAGCAGCTGGGCCTGGTGCGCATCGACTACCAGGACATCGACGAACTAGCGGGCGACGAGGCGGAGTGGGCATCGGCGCCCCAGGTGCTCCAGGCCGCCCGACCGGCCGAACGTGCACGAGTCCTGCGTGCTCTGTTTGACGTGATGCGACAGGGTCTCTGCATTGCGACGCGGTACCTCGACCGAACGGAACTCGACCAGCTGCGAACGCTGAGCTACGCCAATTTGCGCGAGCCGTGGGGCTTCACCGAAGACGAGCGTCCCGTGCCGGCTCGCTGGTTCGTGACCTCTCGCCCGCGCGACGATGTGGGCCCCCGGGGCAGGCGCATCAACCTCGAAGAGTTCCTGGTCATCGGCTCAAGCCGCTCACGCCTGGGCCGCGAACTCAAGCGGGCCAGCACGTGGGGTGGAGCGAACCCCTAGACGCGTTGTTCGACGGGGGCTGGGCGACTTTCGAACCGAACGGTGAACTCCGACTCGCCGTCGGGGTTGATCGTGAGGCCATGGACGCGCTCGGCCTCATACGGCCGCTGAAGCCCGTCAGGCTCTCCGAGCGGCACCGGAGTTATCTCGCGTTTCATCGAGCGCACGTCTTTCAGGATCAGGCGACGAGACTGTGAGCCTTGATGCTGACGGAAGGAACAGCGACCACAGAGAACCATCGCCTCACGTGGCCCTGTTGCTCTTTCTGATGAACGTTCTGGGCCGGCTCAACTTTGACACCGGTGCCGACAGTTCAGCAACTCAAATCCACGAGGCGCTTCGCAGTGTCGAATTCCGATGAGTGATCTCCCTGCACTTCCTCATATCGAGCCGGGCCGCTATCGGCACTAAAAGGGCGGCGAGTACGAGGTTGTCGGCGTCGTTCGAGACTCCGAATCACTGGAGCCTCTGGTCCTGTACAGGCCGTTGCACGGTCAATCAGGAATGTGGGTTCGCCCGTTTGCGATGTTCAGTGAGCAAGTCGAGCACGAGGGCAAACACCAACCGCGGTTCAGTCTCATACGTGGTATCGAATAAGGGGGCAGGTCACCGCCACCAGCATCCAGAACAAGCCCGCATCGAAGGCTTACGGTGTTCGCGCCGACGAACTGCTGGCCTTGGTCAAGGGCCTGGAGGCCGACGTCACAAATTCGATGGTGGACGCGCAGGCTGCTGATTGGGGCCAGATCGGAGACTTGGGCCGGGCGCTGGAACTGGAGCAACAACTGCGCGACCTGCTGCGCGGCAAAGCGAATTGAGCGAAACGAAGAAGCGCGGTGGCGCCCGAGAAGGCGCCGGCCGCAAGCCGACACCGGAAGCCGACGCGCTGAAGGTGGGCTCGATCCGTCTGACGCAGGCGCAGTGGGACAAGCTAGCGCGGTTGGGCGGGGTCGCCTGGCTGGGCGAACGTATTGACAAGGCCCGCACGCCCGAAGAGCCCTGATTGACGCGCGCCGCTATGGTCGGACAGTGATCTGGCCGCCAGTTTGCTGCTATGCAGTTTGGCCTCGGGCGGGCACGAGACGCCATCTACTCCTTGCCTACAGCGAGGGGGGCGTGATATTCTGGTCAGCGTGACTAGAAAAACACTAACCTTCGAAGTGCAGACCGATCAGCCTCTACGCAGTCGGTGGCGCCTTCAAGACGCCAAGGCGCGGTTCAGCGAACTCGTGCGCATGGCGCACAGCGAAGGGCCGCAGCACGTCACGTTACACGGCCGCGATGCGGTGGTGGTGGTCGATGCAGACGAATTCAGTCGCCTGAAGGGCATGCGAACCGGCGAGTTGCTGATCAATGCCTTGCAAGCGTCGCCGCATCGCCAGATCGAGATCGAGCCACGCCGTTTCGCCATGCCCGTGCGGGCCGTCAAGTTGTGAGTGGCTGGCTACTCGATACAAATGTGATTTCGGAGTTGCGTCGACCGCGCCCGAGTGCGCGAGTGCGAAGCTTCATCGCTGCCCAACGGCTTGAGGACTTGTTTGTCAGCACCGTCACGTTCGCCGAGATCCGCTACGGCATCGAGACGGTCGGCGATCCGATTCGCCGCGCTGAACTCAATGACTGGTTGCTGCACAGAGTGCGGCCCATGTTTGATCAGCGCGTATTAGAGGTTTCCGAGGAAGTCATGTTCAAGTGGCGCCTTCTTGTTGAAGATGGTCGCAAGGCTGGCCATACCTTCTCGCAGCCCGACCTGATCATCGCGGCAACTGCCCTGCAACATGGGCTGACGGTCGTGACTCGCGATACCGGTGACTACAAGCTCGCGCGGGTCCCGCTGTTGAACCCTTGGGTCGACGAGTCGGCGTGACTTCGTTCCCTACCCAGCACTTCCCTGTAGAGCCCAAAAAATTCCCTGTTAAGCCCGATTTGATTCCCTGTTCCGTTTGCAGCGGAATGTCAGGGGATCGGCCTGCAAGCCTCACCGCGACTCGCTCTCAGCGCGATCCCCGGTGCCGTCGACGCCACGCCCTACGCTGCTTCGAGCGATTCCGCCGCCTGCTGCAACACCTGCGCCGAATGCCTCAGCGCGGCGGCCTCGTCCTCGGTCATCTGCGGCAGCAGCACCTGCGTGCCACCCTGCGCCGACACGATGGTCGGCAGCGACAAGGCCACGCCCTGCAGGCCCAGCGCCTGCGCCGCAGCGTCGATCTGAACGCGCGACACCGTCAGCACCCGCCGCTCGCCGCGCAGCAGGCAGCGCAACAGGTTGGCCGTCACCAGGCCGATGGCGTGGTTGGTGGCGCCCTTGCGTCGGATGACTTCATAGGCGGCATCGCGCACTTCGCGCGCCAGTCGCTCCTCGGTTGCCTGCGACCAGCCAGGCCACTGCCGCACTGGCAAGCCGCCTACCTGAGCACTCGACCACAGCACCACCTCGCTGTCGCCGTGTTCGCCCACCACCTGAGCGTGAATCGAGTTGGCCGCCGGGCCCAGTTCGCGCCCGAGCATCTGTCGCAGGCGCGCCGTGTCGAGCATGGTGCCGGTGCCCAGCACGCGCTCCGGTGGCAGGCCGCTGCTCTGCTGCAACACCAGCGTCAGCACGTCCACCGGGTTGGTCACCATCACCACCGTGCCAGCGAAGCCGACCAGACTCCGGCCAATGTCAGCGGCTACGCGGGCGTTGTCTCGCAGCAGGTCCAGACGCGTTTCGCCAGGGCGGCTGTTGCGGCCAGCGGCGATCACGACCACATCGCACTGATGCATCTCTTCCAGCGAGGCTGTACGCAATGCGCAGTCGGGGTAATAGGCCGCGCCGTGTGCCAGGTCCATGGCCTCGCCCTCGGCACGCGCCATGTTCAGGTCGTGCAGCCAGAGTGCACTGGCCACACCCGAGAGCAGGGTCGAGACCGCCACGCTGGTGCCCACCGAACCGGTGCCGATGATGCCGACGTGTCTGTTCATGGTGCCCCCTGCAATAGTCAAGGGACCACGATAAAGCAACGCTGCTGCTAGGCGCGGGCACTGTGAACTGAACGAGGGGGATGTTTCCTGGTGATCGCAATCGCCGCGTCTGGGAGACGCCCTTGACCAAGCTGGCCAAGGCCGGCCGCCAACCAACACCGGAAGCCGACGCGCTGAAGGTGGGCTCGATCCGTCTGACGCAGGCGCAGTGGGACAAGCTGGCTAGCTTCGGCCAGAGCCTCGGGCGATGTCGCAGGAAATGCGAACAGCCTTGTTCGTGGCGTTCGCTGCGAAGTTCAGATGCCGAGCATCTTCTTGGCTTCGCCGAGCGCCTTCATCGAGTCGTCGTGCTTGCCGGCCTTGTGCGCAGCTTCTCCGTCGGCGCGCAGCGTCTTGATCTTGGCCAAGTCGGCCGCGGGGATGCTCGGGTTGGTGGCGAGCTTGGCGTCGATGGCCTTGATCTCGTTCGGGCAGTTGTGCGCAAGTGCGGCGCCCGAGGCGAACGCAAAGGCGGCGGCGACGGAAATCAGTTTCTTCATGGGGAGTGCTCCGGTGGGATGGGCTGCAGCAACCTCACCGCAGTGGGAGTAAATGTAGGGGCGAACCAAGAACCGCGCATCGGCTGCGGCGCACCGACGGCGTCTGCGGGAGATCTACCGTGCGGCCGTCTGGCCCCACCACGCACACGCCCTTGCCGACCAGTGCGAACGTACCGCTCTCGAGCGCGTCGCTGCGCCTGCAAGCTGACGTGGCTGCAGCTCGAACGATTGAAATACACACAAGAATACATATACTGAGCTCATGCGCTACAGCTTCGATCCTGCCAAGCAAGCGAGCAACCTGAAGAAGCACGGCCTCAACCTGGCCGAGGCCCCCAAGGTGATCGAGTCGGGCCAGACGGTGACCTTCGAGGATCGCCGCTTTGCCTACGGTGAGGAGCGATTCGTGACGCTGGGCCCGCTGGGCGACACGCTGGTTGTCGTCGTCACCGCGGAAACGGAGGACCACATCCGCATCATCTCGATGCGCAAGGCAGACCGACATGAGCAAGCCATCTACCGTGAAAACCTCACCTGAAGCGCGCGAGGATGCGCCCCTGCGCAAGGCCGACATCGCCGCCGGCAAGCTGGTGCTGCGCAAGCGTAGCCCGGCTGGCGCCGTACTGCCCAACAAGCAGCGCGTGAACATCTTTCTCGATGGCGCGGTGGTCGAGCACTTCAAGGCGAAGGCCGGCGACCGCGGGTATCAGACGCTGATCAATGAGGCTCTGAAGCAGGCCATTCAGGCGGAGAGCCTGGAGGGTGTCGTGCGCAAGACGATCCGCGAAGAACTGCGGCGCGCCTGAGTTTGTCCCGGCGCCTCTATGGTTCAGGGGAATTTAGACGGCCAAGCCCGGTGTTGAGAGCGCTTAGCCGGACTTGGTATTTCCCTGTAATGCTCAAACAGCTGCCCTGCTCCGTTTGCAGCAGGATTTCAGTGGATCAGCCTGCAAGCCCCGCTGCGACTTGCGTGAGACTGGGGGCACCTCTGCTGCGCCCCGAATTGACCTGGGCCGGCGTGACCCGCATTGGCGCCACGGCGACTGCCCGCATACTGGACAAATTTGCCCGGCACCAGCAACACTGACGCCATGACCTGAAGGAGCCCCGGATGATTCCTGCCCTGGATCGCCACACCATCACTTACGCCCAACTGGCGAAGACCATTGATCACTCTGTCCTGAACCCCGATCTCACGGAAGCCGATGTCGTCGCGCAACTGGAACTGGCGAGGCGCTACAACGTGGCCAGCGTGGCGATCAAGGCGTGCGAGTTGCCCCTGGCGGTCTCCATGTTGCGCGGCACAGGCATCGCGGTTGGCACCACCATTGGCTTTCCACACGGTGTAAACACCACGGCCGCCAAGGTATGCGAGACGCACGACGCCTTGGAAAATGGCGCGACCGAGCTGGACATGGTGATCAACGTCGGCAAGCTGCGCTCGGGCCAGAGCGACTACGTGCGGCGCGAGATCCAGGCCGTGGTCGATGCCGCCAAGGGCAGGGCGCTGGTCAAGGTGATCATCGAAATCGCCTACCTGAACAGCGAACAAAAAGTGCTGGCCTGCAAGCTGGTCGAAGAGGCCGGCGCGGACTTCGTCAAGAGCTCCAGCGGTTTTGCCCCCAGCGGCTACACCCTCGAGGACATGAAGCTGATGCGGGCGTCGGTGGGGCCGCGGGTGCAGGTGAAGGCAGCGGCGGGTGTGCGCTCACTGGATGCTGCCCTGGGGGTGATCGACGTGGGCTGCACACGCATCGGCACCATCGCCACGGCCATCATCCTGGATGAGTTCGAGCGGCTCCAGCGCGAAAAGGCGTCGCCTGCCTGAGCCAGGGGAGATTGACGATGGCGTCAGGAATTCCCGGACTGCGTGGCGCCGAGCACATCGGCTTTACCGTGCCTGACATCGATCAGGCCGAGCACTTTTTCGTGAACATCATCGGCTGCGAGCGCGTCTACTCGCAGGGCCCGTTCGAACGAGACGACGACTGGATGTCGACTCACCTCGGAGTGCACCCCCGCACCGTCATCCGTGAATTGCGGTTTTACCGCTGTGCGTTCGGAACCAATTTCGAGGTGTTCCAGTACGAGCCCGCGGATGGCGCTGCGCCTCAGCCGCGCAACAGCGACATCGGCGGGCACCACATCGCCTTCTACGTGGATGATTTCGACGTCGCACTGAGCTACCTGCGGGAGCAGGGTGTCGAGATCATGGGCGAACCAACCGTCGCCCGTGGGCCCAGTGCCGGTCAGCGGTGGGTCTACTTCCGCAGCCCGTGGGGGATGCAATTCGAGCTCGTCAGCTTTCCCGCTGGCAAGGCCTACGAGCGCGATTCACGGGTGATTCTGTGGAACCCGACTCGCCCGAGCGAGTGACCCTCTTCGAGCGTCTATTCGGAGCGCCAGGCCGGCGTTGACGAGGTCAGAGTCCGCAGCAAGAGCATGCACTTTGGTACGGATTGCTGCTCTCCCAGGGGTGCTCGATGGGGCAGGAGCCCACCTTGGGTGCGACGGCTTCGCTGCCGCACTTCGAGCACACCCAAACCTGCGGCGAACGGGTGCCAGCCAACACCAGACTGCGGTACTGGTGTTGGCAGTCCGGGCACTCGAGCAATAGAACCGGCATGACGAGCCTTCCTGTGGGTCACCGGGGCTGCAACTCGCCGTGGAGCGAGCGCCGCCCCGGTTTGACTACGCCATTTTCTTGCCGGCGGCCTCAAGCTCTTTGCGGACCAATTGCGTGCCCGCAACCAACGCGTGCAGCTTGCCCTTGGTGATGTACCGCTGCAGCATCGTGAGCCCGCAGTCGGTGGTCACGCCCAGGCGCTCGGCCGGCACGTACTCCAGCAGCTTGCGGATGCGAGCCGCGACCTCTTCCGCCGTCTCGGTGATCGTGCTCTTCACGTCGATCACCCCGGCCCAGAAATCGACGTTCGGCGGCAGCGGGTGCTGCCTGATCACTTCGAGCCCGGACAGGTCGTCCGACCGGCGGCCGCAACTCTCGAGATTGAGCACGCTGATCTTTGTCTCGTAGGCCTTGGGAATGACCGTTGATGTCGCGGCCGGATAGGAGCCCTTGCGCTGGGTCACGTCGATGACATCACCCGCTTTGCTCTCCTCATCGGGCAGGTAGGCAGGTGTGCCGCCCCAGTTGCCCCAGCACACATGGACGATGATCTTCGCCTTGTCGATACCTTCGACGCACCGGTTGAAGGCCTCGATCGCGTAGTCTTCGAAGAAGTACGGCCAGGTGAACTCGTCGAGCTGAATGAAGTCCGCGCCGACGGCCTCGACCTCCTTCAGATCCTCGTTGATGGCGGCGGCCAATGCCATGGCGCGCTCGTAGCTCGACTTGTAGTACAGGTCGTTGGTGCTCTGCGCGAGCGCCTGCACCCCGGTGTACTGCACCTTGATCGGCTTCTTGGTCGCGCGGCGCAGCGCTTTGGCCTGCTGCACCATCATCGCACCGTGCCGCTTCACCGGCTGAGCCAAGGTGGCGCTGTGCAGGCGGCTGTAGATCGCAAAGCCGAGGTGCCCGCCCTGCATGTCGTAGCCCAGCCGCTTCAGGTAGTAGTACAGGGCCTGGTCGGCGTAGTTGTCGCCCTGGAGGCGACCATCGGAAATGATGTCCAGGCCGGCGGCCTCCTGGTCCGCAACCATTGCGGCCATCGCATCTTCGAGCGCCTCCTGCGACATCGAGTCGGGTGGCTGCTGGTCGCCCGTGAAGGCCCTGGCGAATGTCGCATCCCACCAGCGCGGGTTCGGATAGTTGCCCACCATGCTGGTGGGAATCAGGATTTCCTGGTTGCCGATCTTCATCGTCTGTCTCCTGCCTCCTGTTGTTGACGCCTCGCAGGCCCGAGATGGTGCGGTGGTGCGGGCAAACCATAGTTATGACCACCTCGAACTGCTGCGAACATCTCGGGCGCTCAGGTGATCAAGCACGAGCAATGTACGAAAAACGATGTCGATTGGTCTTGGCGCTTTCCCCTGTGTTGCAAGCTCTTGCGTGACGAGCGGACTGAGGTCAGCGCGCCACCTTTGATGGTTGTTGATGCCCGTTTATGTTTTGTGTTGCAGCGACTGCGGACACGAGTTCCGCAGCTTCGTGCTGTCCGGCGTCCAGGTGCCAACAACATGGTCATGCGCGTCATGCGGCGGCAGCAATGCCCTGCGCAAGCCCGACGCGCCCGCCCTCCCGCACCCCTGGGATGGAACCCCTTCGACACAACAGCACGCCTACGGCTGCCTGTGTTGTTTTTGACTGTCTCTCGTCATGCCCACACCTGATCCCAACGCCGAGTCGTCCCCTTCTGCGGCCCACGAGACGGCCCTCGCGCTCTACAAGGAGATGGTCTTCATCCGTCGATTCCTGGAGAAGGTAGACGGGCTGTATCGCCAGGGTCAGATCCACGGGCCCGTGCACCTGGGGTTGGGGCAGGAGGCCATTGCAGTCGGCGCTGCGTCGGCGCTGCGTCCCGACGACTATTCCATCGGCACCTACCGCGGCCATGCCCATGCGCTGGCCCGCGGCACTTCACCCGAGGCGGTGCTGCGCGAGTTGCTGGGACGCCAAGGCGGTGTTTGTGGCGGCAAGGGCGGCTCGATGCACATCACCAGCGTCAAGGACGGCTACTACGGCTCCTACGCGATCGTCGGCGCCCATCTGCCTGTGGCCTGCGGCTTGGCCTGGGCGAGCCGGATCAAGCGCACCGGGCAAGTCACGCTGTGCTTCTTCGGTGATGGCACGGTCAACATCGGCGCCTTCCACGAAGCGGTCAATCTGGCGGCGGTCTGGCGGCTGCCCGTCATCTTCATCTGCGAGAACAACCAGTACATGGAGTACACACCGATCTCGACCATGATTCCTGTCGCCCGCCCGGCTGCGGACCGGGCGTCCGCTTATGGGCTGCGCCCGATCCTGATTGACGGCAACGATGTGGCCGCGGTGCGCTCGACCATTGCCGAGGCTGTCGACCGCGCGCGCAGGGGCGATGGGCCGAGCCTGATCGAAGCTGACACCTACCGGCTCAAAGGCCACTCCGCGCTCGACCCGGCGGCCTATCGCCCGGCCGAGGAGGTGGCCAGCTGGAAGACCAGGGACCCGCTGCCTCGTCAGCACGCCGTACTGCGCGAGGCGGGCGTCTCGGAAGCCGATCTGAGCGCCTTCGACACCGACGCGGTGGCTCGCATCGAGGCCATGACCGACAGTGCGTTCGCCGCCGAGCCGCCCGACCCTGGCGACGCCTGGAGCGATGTATGGAGCGATGGAGGCTGCCAGTGGCGGAACTGACTTATCGCAACGCCGTGGCCGCGGCGCTGGCGCAAGAGATGGCGCGTGACGAACGCGTGGTGCTGCTCGGTGAAGACGTGGCCTGCGGCGGCGTCTTCAAGACCACGCTGGGTCTGCAGGAGCGCTTCGGCGCCGAGCGGGTCTGGGACACCCCGATCTCCGAGCAGGCGATCGTCGGCGCGGCGATGGGTGCCGCGATGGCGGGTCTGCGGCCGGTGGCTGAAATCATGTTCTCCGACTTCTACGCCACCTGCTGGGACCATGTCGCCAACGAAGTGGCCAAGACCCGCTACATGACGGGCGGTCAGGTGACGATGCCGCTGGTGCTGCGCAGCGCGAACGGTGCTGGCGGCATGGGCTTTGGCGCGCAGCACGGCCAGTCGCTGGAGAACTGGGCGATGTGCGTGCCGGGCCTGAAGATCGTCTCGCCAGCCTCGCCGGTCGAGATGTTCGGACTGCTGGCCGCGGCGATCCGCGACAACGACCCGGTGATGGTGTTCGAACACAAGGCCTTGTATGCGAGCAAGGAAGACTGCCCGCCCGGCGAGCAGCTGATTCCGCTCGGCCAGGCGCGCACCGTGCGCGAAGGCCGCGACGTGACCTTGGTGGCGCTATCGATCACCGTAGGCATTTGCGTGAAGGCGGCGGCCCAGCTGGCCGCTGCGGGGATCGACGCCGAAATCCTGGACCTGCGCTGCCTCGTGCCGCTCGATGCCGCCAGCGTGCTGCGCTCGGTGCAAAAGACCGGGCGTGTCGTCATCGTCGAAGAGAACCCGGGTCAACTCGGCTGGGGCGCATCGATCGCTGCCATCCTGGCAGAAGAAGCGTGGGGGCATCTGACCGCACCGGTCATCCGGGTCAGCGCCGGCAACGTGCCGCTGCCGGTCGCCTCGGAGCTCGAAGCGGAAGTGCTCGTGTCACCTGCGCGCGTTGTCAGTGCCGTGACCGCGCTGTGCAGAGGCAGCCAGTCAAAAACCGACCAACGGGGAGGGTGAAAGCCATGGAGATTCGAGGTCAAGAGGTGTTGCTTCCGCTGTCCGCGGTGTCTGCGTTTCCGCGTCCGCACTGGCTGCAAGGACGAGTCCTTGGTTCGCTGCACGAGCCGGTCTACCGCAGCCACAACCTGCGCGTGACCTACGAGGATGCGTGCAAGCTCTGCGCCCACGAGCAGGAGGCCGCAGGCCTCGACATCCTGACCGATGGCGCCCAGTACTACGAATGGGAAGCGCCGGGGTTTCAGCTCGAACCGATCTTCCACTTCGTTCCAGAGAACCTCGGCGGCTTCGTCCCCTACGGCCCGCCCGGTGACGGGGTCAAGTACAAGCCCTTCTACAAGGCGTCGGTGATCAGCCCGGTGACCTGGAAGCGCCCGATCTTCGAGCCCGTCGTCTATGCGATGCAGAACGCGACCCAGAAGCCGTTCAAGGTGGCGTTCCTTGGCCCTTCGCAGCAGGCCATCATCTGCGACGACCAGTACTACGGCTCACCGCAGAAGCTGGCCTTTGCGCTGGCGGCAGCACTGAATCAGGAGCTGAAGTACCTCGTCTCGATGGGTCTGGAGTCGGTTCAAATGATCGACGTTCTCGCGCCCTACACGCAAGACGATTGGCAGATGGAGGCGCAAGACATCCTGTTCGACGGCGTCAACGCGATCAAGTTCTGGCATGTCTGCTACGGCAGCGTCGACGGCCAGCGCGACGTGTTCGAGGGCAAGGTCAAGGAGATGATGCCGCTGTTCCATCGCTCCAGGGCCGATGTGATCCACGTCGAGACCGCGAACATGGGCTTCGTCGAACTCGACGCCCTGCGCGCCTTCCCGAAGAACAAGGTGCTCGGCATCGGTGTTATCGATGCCAAGAGCACGATGGTCGAGTCCCCCGAACTCATTGCCGACCGCATCCGCAAGGGGCTGCAGGTGGTGCCCCCCGATCGCCTGCTGGTGTCGCCCGACTGCGGCCTCGGCTACTTCAGCCGCAGCGTCGCTTATGGGAAGTTGCGGGCCATGGGCGAGGCGACGCGGCGAGTTCGCGCGTCGCTGTGACGGAGGCATCGTGGGCATGATCTATCGCATCAAACTGCCACGTCTGGGCGAAACCATGGAAGAGGGCACCCTCACGACATGGCACAAGCAGGTGGGTGACACTGTCGCCAAGGGCGACCTGCTGTATTGCGTCGAAACCGACAAGACATCGATGGACATCGAGTCGGTCTGGGCCGGCCAGCTGCAGGAGATTTGTTGCCCCGCCGGCCAGACCATCCCGGTCGGCACGGTCGTGGCAGTGATCAGCAACTGACCGCCCCCGGTGTCATGAGCATGCGCATCCAGCCCGTGGCGATCTGCCTCCGGGCCGACTGCAAAGCCGTTCGCGAACAGCACTTCAAGGTGTACGCATGAGCGCTACCTACTCCGCCAGCGACAAACGCGTCGCGCTCGAGGAACTGGCTACACACGTGAGCGACGGCGATCTCGTCGCGGTGGGCGGCGGTCTCTCGTCGCGTGAACCGATGGCGGTGCTGCGAGCGTTGATCCGCGCCGGACGCAGCCGCCTGCAGGTGGTCGGCTCAGCCCACGGCATCGACATCGACCTGCTGTGCGGTGCCGGCGCGGTCGCTAAGTCCATGGAAAGCTATGTCGGCTTCGAACAGGATTTCGGCATGGCACCGAACTATCGCCGTGCTTGCGAGTCCGGCGCGGCCGAGGTGGCAGACAGCTGCTGCTACACGGTGGTGCAGCAGTTGCGCGCCGCGGCCTACGGTATCCCGTTCCTGCCGGTGCGATCGGTGCGCGGCACCGGGTTCGAGTCGCTGCACCCCGAATACCTGCCCATGCAATGTCCGTTCACGGGCGACGAACTGCTGCTCGTTCCCGCCTTGCAACCCGACGTCGCGATCATCCACGCGCAATACGGCGACGCTCACGGCAACTTGCGCATCGTCGGGCCGCCGGTGGCCGACATCCTCTTCGCGCGCGCATCGAAGAAGGTCATTGCCAGCGTCGAGCGCATCGTCTCGAACGATGAGTTGCAGGCTCTCGGCGGCGTCAACGTCCCCTACTTCTATGTCGCCGCGGTCGCCGAAGTGCCGTTGGGTGCGCACCCCACCGCGTGCTACCCGATGTATGCCTACGACCGCGATCACACCGCCGCGTACTACGCCGCGGCAAGCGCCAGTGCACAGGCGTTCCGCACCGACTACCTCGACCCCTTCGTCTTCGGCTGCCCCGACCACGCCGAGTACCTCGCTCGCATCGGTGGCGAGGCCAAACGCGCCCATCTCGCCACGTGGCAAGACGGTGACGCCGCCTGGATGAAGCTCTACGAAGGAGCCGCTTCGTGACGGCCGCCACCTGCAGCCTGGGCGAGGCGCTGATCTACAACCTTGCACGCACCGTCAAAAACGGCGATCTCGCCTTCCACGGCTTCGGCTCACCGCTGGTGCAGCTCGCGTTGCACCTGGCCAAGCGCACGCACGCTCCCGACCTCGTGTTCGTCGCCGGCGCCACCTATGGCGTCAACCCCAGCCCGCCCTTCCTGACGCCGACCTCCAACGACTGGGTGCTGGACCGCGGTGCGGAATGCTCGCTCGACATCGAAGAGCTGTTCGACCTGGCCGCGTCCGGCCGCATGGACCGGATGTTTCTCTCCGGCCTGCAGATCGACCGCTACGGCAACGCCAACGTCACCCGCCTGGGCAGCGGCGAGCGCCCCTCGGTGAAGCTGCCCGGTGGTGGCGGCGGTTGCAACCTGTCTTGCGATGTCGGCAACTTCACGCTCTGGACCGCAGCGCACCGCAGCCCGCCCGGCAAGGGCGGCAAGCGAATGCTGCGCTTGGTCGAGGCCTGCGATTTCGTCACCAGCCTGGGCCACCGCTCGCCCGATGGCCGCAGCCGCCGCACGCTGGGCCACCGCGGTGGCGGGCCGGACGCGCTGGTGACCGAGCTGGGTGTGTTCGACTTCGACGATGAAGGCCATCTGCGGCTTCAGGCCACATACCCCGATGTCGACCTCGCCGAGGTTGCAGACAACACCGGCTTTGCGCTGCGTGTCGCGGACGACCTGCAGGTCGCAGCCCTTCCTGATGCGCAGGCGGTCGCCTTGATCCGCCAGCTTGACCCGCTCGGCATTCACCGCAAGGAATTGCGCCCGGCCGATCAAGAGCGCCGCTTTGCCCTTGCCGGTCAGTGACCAGGGCCACCGAGCCCAGTCGTTGCCCTTGACCACGAAAGCCAGCATGACCTCCCCAGCCCCTCTCGCCTTTCGTGACCAGCGCAATGTCGTGCCGCTGCCCTACCGGCAGGTCAGCGTCCAGCCCTATGCCGGGGCGATGACGGAAGCAGCGATCACATCGCACCTGATGGGCCGGGAAGCCTACCGGCGCACCAATTTCATCGTTTTGCACCGGGGCCAGGTCGAGGCGAGCGAACTCGCCGTGGTTGCCATTCAGCGTGCCGCCGAAGAGCCACTTTTTTCGCCGATCACCGCAGTTGAGGTGCTGGCGCTGCCCGACACCTGCGTGTATGCCCACGATCCCGAGACCGACTGCGCCAATCGCTCGGCGCTGGCGGCGCTGGCGCATGCCAAAGGTGTGGGCGTCGATCGCACCTTGGTCGTCGGTGGTCTCTACGACCATGTGAATTTCATTCACCATCCCGACCCGCTCGTGCTGCGCATCGTCGAAGTCGCTCCTCCCGAGCCGCCGAAGCTCTTCGATCTGGTGCGTCAGGTGCTGCGCTATGCCGATCTGCCAGCAATTCGGTTGGAGCTCGAACGCATCGAGATCGCCGATCTCGCGCGCCTGCACCCGTCGCCTGAATACCTGGTGCCTTGCCGCTCGGGCGGTCTGGACAAGTTGGGAGGGCATGTCAGCTTTCTCGACGAGCGACCTGCCGAGCGGCGCGACTGGGTGCTGGTGGGCTGCGAGCGCAGCCTGCAGTTCCATCGCCACTACTACGGCGACGAGCCACCGCGGGTGGAGATGTGCCCGCGGCGCATCGCCGGGGCACGTGGCGAGCCGACGATGCTCAAGTGCTGCCTGCTCGAATTCGACATCGAGCGCGAAGGCCAGGTCATGACCGTGCCCTGGGGCACCGACCTGGCGATGGTCGAGCGCGCCTTGCATCAACTCGTCGGCAAGGCCACCCATGCTTGACAGTCACTGGCGCGATATCGCGGTGATCGCCGAGTTGCGCGCAGCGCGCACTGCGCAACCGCGCTCGGCCGGCATGACGATGGTCATCGACACGGGCTTGGGCGTTGCGGCCACGGCCGACATCCTGGAAGTCGCGGGCGACTACATCGACCTGTGGAAGCTCAGCTTCGGCACCTCGGTGTTCGTGCGCCCGGCGGTGCTGGAACGCAAGCTCGAACTCATCAACGCGCGCAAGATCCTCACCTGCCCCGGCGGCACCTTGTTCGAGGCGGCGATCCTGCAGCACAACTGCCGGGTCTACACGGCGCGCGCGGTCGAGGTCGGCTTCACCGCGGTGGAAATCTCCGACGGCACGATCGAACTCCCGGCGTTCCGCCGCGAGCGCGTGATCGACTGCGCGCGCAACGCGGGACTGGTCGTCGTCACCGAAGTCGGCAAGAAGGATCCGAATGCGCAGCCGCCGATCGAGCAGCTCGCCGAACAGGCACTGCGCGACATTGAATGCGGTGCGCACTGGGTCATCGTCGAGGGGCGCGAGTCGGGCATCGGTGTTGGTGTCTACAACAAGCAGGGTGCGCTCGATACTGAAGCGCTGGAGACCTTCGCGCGCGTCCTCGGCGACAAGATCGATCGGCTGATCTGGGAAGCGCCGCAAAAGCACCAGCAGACCGCGCTGATCGAGCGCTTCGGTATCAACGTCGGTCTCGGCAACGTGGCGCCAGAGCACGTGCTGGCGCTCGAATCGCTGCGCCTGGGACTGCGCTTCGAAACCCTGAAGCCGATCGCCGGCAAGCTCCAGCTCAGCGGCCTGTGGGCCCCCGACCAGATCGAGACCGATGTGATCGGCGCGGCAACGGATGGGCCAGCGAGCGAGTCGCGCGTGTCGCCCATTTTCCTGACGCCCACGCCGCCTCGGAGGGGGCAGGGGTGAGAGCCGGCGGTGCGGAACCTTCTGCCTTGGGGGGGGAGGGTGATAACGCCCTGGAAGTCGGTGGACGCTTGGCGAGCAGCCCCGCCGCCGAACTGGTGGCCCAGGCCTTCGCGGAAGAGCTGCGCCATCAGGCGGTGCTCGCCGACGCCATTGGCCCGGTGGACCTCGCTTACGTGCTGGCCCTCATTGAAGCCGGCACCATGCCGCGCGACGCAGGACGCGCCCTGCTCGCAGCACTGCTCGATCTGCACGACCACCCGCAAGCGCTGACCCTCGCCCCGGCACTGGGCGATCTCTACACCAACCGCGAAACCTGGCTTGCTGCACGCACGCCAGCCACGGACTGGCTGGGTGCTGGCCGCGCCCGGCGCGAGGCGACGACGACCGCCTTCCACCTCGTTGTCTGCGCACGCGTTGGCGCCCTCGCGCAATCGCTGACCGCGCTCGGCAATGAGCTCATCGCGCAGGCACAGGCTCATCGCGACTCCCTGGTGGCCGACTACACCTACTTGCAGGCGGGCCAACCCACCACCTTCGGCCACTACCTGCTCGGCTTCGTCGGCCCGCTGCTGCGCGACCTCGAACGCGCCCGCGAATTCCACCAGAGATTCGACCGTTGCCCGGCCGGCTGCGGCAGCACGAACGGCTCGCGTCTCGCGCCCGACCGCGATCGCCTGGCCGAGCTGCTCGGCTTTGGCGGGGTGGTTGAACACGCGCGCGACGCGATGTGGCAGGCCGACGGCCCGATCGAAGGCATGGCGTTGGTCGTGGCTGCGCTCGTCAACCTCGACCGGCTGGCCGAGGACCTGATGGTGTTTGCCACGGTCGAGTTCGGCGTTGTTGAACTTGGCGATGGGCAGGCCCGGGCCAGCAAGATCATGCCGCAGAAGAAGAACCCATACGCCCTCGCCTATGTGCGCTCGGTGGCGAATCAGGCCATCGGCCTGCAGGCCGCGCTCGCTGCCTCGGGCCGCACGCCGACCGGGCAGATGGACAACCGCCTGCTGGCCTATGGCGAACTGCCACGCGCACTCCAGCTCGCCGCTGGCGCAGCCGAACTGATGCGAGTGACCCTGGCGGGACTCGCGCTGTCGCCCGAGCGCGCGGCGCGCACGCTCGAGCGCAGCTTCGTGCTCGCGACCGATCTGGCCGAGACGTTGGTGCTTGAGGCAGGCCTGGAGCACCGCGCCGCACACCGTGTCGTCGGCCGGCTGTCGCGGACCTTGCACGAAGCGAATCGCGACGCCGCGTCGCTGACGCCGGCCGATGTGGCGAGTGCCAGTGCCGCCGTGCTCGGGCACAGCCTGACGCTGGATGCCGCAACGCTTGCCCGGGCGCTGGACCCGCGCGCTGCCATCGCCGCGCGGCAAGGGGCGGGCGGCGCAGCCGAAGCCCCGATGACCGCGATGATCGACTCGTTGCGCGGTCAGTTGGCCGCGTCGGCAGCGTGGTTCGATGGCACCACCGCGCGTACCGAAGGGGCGCGCGAGAGGCTGCTGGCGATGGCCAGGCAAGTTGCGGGAGAGGCCTGATGTCCGCGGCCTCGATGATCGACTCGGTGATCTTCGGCAGCCTGTGGAGCCAGCGCGGCATCAAGGCGCTGTTCGACGAAATCCCGCGCACCCGGGCCTGGCTGGAAATCATCGCCGTGCTGGCTGAAGTCGAAGCCGAACACGACCTCGTGCCCGCCTCTGCCGCCACTGCGATCGCTGCATGCTGCCGCACTGTCGAGGTCGATGCCGCGTTCCTTGCCGAGGTGGGCCGTGGCCGCGAGGAAAGCGGGCATTCGACCCAGGGCCTGATCCGCGCGATTCAGGCGCGGCTGGCCGCGGCCGACGCGCAGTGGGTCTATGCCAACGCCACGGTGCAGGACGTGACCGACACCTGGCTGATGCTCGCGCTGCGCGAGGCGCGGGCCCTCTTGCGACAAGACCTGCTCGTTGTGGACCGCGCCCTGGCGACCTTGGCGCAGCGCCATCGCGACACGGTGATGGCCGGCCGCACGCACGGCCAGCAAGGCCTGCCGATCACCTTCGGGTTCAAGGTGGCGGGCTGGCTGGCCGAGGTGCGCCGCCATCGTGAGCGGTTGGCCGAGATCGCGCCGCGCATGGACACGGCGCAGCTGTGCGGGGGCGTTGGCAGCGTGTCATCGCTCGGGCCTCGCGGTCTGGAAGTACAGCGGCGCTTTGCTGAGCGCCTGGGGCTGCGCGCACCGGCGATCTCGTGGACCAGCAGCCGCGACGTGCTCGCCGAATGGTGTGCGCTGCTGACCCTCATCACCGGCACGGCCGACCGCATCGGCCATGAGGTCGTCAACCTGCAGCGCGGCGAGATCGGTGAAGTCAGGGAAGGTTTCACCGCTGGCACGGTTGGCAGCATCACGATGCCGCACAAGCGCAATCCGGAGATCGGCGAACACCTGGGCACGCTGGCGCGGCTGACGCGGCATTTGAGCGCAGCTGTGCAGGAAGGCCTGGTTCACGATCATGAGCGCGACGGCCGCGCTTGGAAGACCGAATGGCACGCGATTCCCGAGGCGACGATGCTGGCTGGCCGCGCTGTCGAGTTGCTCGGTGAGCTGGTGTCGAGACTGGAGGTCGACGCTGACCGCATGCGGGCCAATCTGGAGGCCAGCGGCGGCGCGGTGCTCTCGGAGGCGGTGATGCTGGCGCTGGCGCCGCACATCGGTCGCGATGCGGCGCACCGCCTGATGTACGAACTGGCGATCGCCTGCCGCGCCCAGGGCCGCAGCCTGATCGAAGCGGTGCGTGCCGACCCGACGATTGCCGCCACCCTCGGTGCGCGCGTGCTGGAGCCGCTGCTCGATCTGGCGCGCCAGACCGGCCACTGCGCTGCGATGGTCGAGCAGGTGCTGGCGGGGAACCCATCGCCATGAGCTCGACGGGCCGCCCCGAGGGCGAACACCGCAGTGCGCAGCGCGAAGGTACTCCGGTGAACCTCGATGCCTACGCTCGCCTCGACGCACTGCCGCGCGAGCGCCTCGGGTTCCTGCCGACGCCACTGGTTGAAGCGCCGCAGCTGGCCCGCGAGATCGGCGTGCCGCAGCTCTGGATCAAGCACGACGAGCTGATCGGCTTCGGCTTCGGCGGCAACAAGGTGCGCGGGCTGGAGCTGCTGTTGGCCGATGCGCGGGCACGCGGCGCCGATGTCATCGTCACTGGCGCTGGCGCTCAGTCGAACCATGTCCGCGCCACGGCGGCAGCAGCAGCGCATGCCGGGATGGAGGCCGTTGCCGCCTACTGGGGCGAGGCGCCGGAACAGGCGCAAGGCAACTTGCGCCTGACACGACTGCTCGGCGCGCAAACCCGCTTTACCAACAGCGCCGACCGGGCCCAGGTCGATACCGCGATTGCGGGCATTGCGAGCGAGCTTCGTGCGGCTGGGCGCCGCCCCTATGCGATCCCGCGCGGTGGTGCCTGCGCGCTCGGTGTGCTCGGCCACGTGCTGGCGGCGCGCGAGTTGCATCGGCAATGCGCGTCACAACAACTCAGCCCGGGCACGATCTTCCTGGCCGTGGGATCGGGCGGGACCCTCGCTGGCTGGCTGCTCGGCAGCGTGCTGCTGGGCGCCGACTGGCGAATCGAAGGGGTGACGGTGAGCCGTCCGGCGGACGAAGTCCGCGCCCGGGTGGTTGCGCTCGCGGCCGAGGCGGCAGCGCTGCTGGAGGTGCCAGCGGGCATTACCGAGTCCGACGTGGTGGTGCACGACGGTCACATCGGTGCGGGCTATGGGGTGCCCACTGCCGCTGGCGATGCGGCGATCGTGCTTGCCGCTCGGGCACAGGGGTTGTTTTTCGATCCGACCTACACCGGCAAGGCATTGGCGGGTCTCATCGCCCTGGCGCAGGATGGGCGCTATGCCGAGCGCGGTCCGCTCGTGTTCCTGCACACAGGGGGCGAGCCGGCGCTGTTCGCGCAGGGGGCGAGGGCGCCATGAAACCCTGGGGTACCGCGGCATTCGCGCCACGTCGGGTGGCGCTCGTGGGGGCGTCTGCTGAGGCCGGCAAGGCCGGCAGGCTGCTGTTGGACAACCTGCTGGCGAGCGGGCAGCACGAGATCGTTGCCATCCACCCCACCACCCGCGACATCGGTGGCCATGCCGCCTACCCGAGCGTTGCCGCAGCCCCTGGCGAGATCGATCTGGCAGTGATCGTGACGCCAGCCGCAACGACCCCGCAAATCATCGCTGATTGCGCGCTGGCCGGCGTTCCGGTGGCTCTGATCCTCAGCGGCGGATTCAAGGAAACCGGCTCGGCCGGTGCGGCCATCGAGGCCGAGGTACTGCGCGCCGCGCGCGCGGGTTCGGATTCAGGCGGCGTGCGCATCATCGGCCCGAACTGCTTTGGTTTGATCGACGTGCAGCGCGGCCTCAACGCGTCGCTCGCGATGGGCCTGCCCAGGGCGGGCGGCGTCTCGCTCTTTACCCAGAGCGGCTCCTACGGCATGGCCGCGTTTTCGCGTTCACAGGACGGCGCGATCGGCTTCGCGAAGGTGCTGGCGGCGGGCAACAAGGCCGACGTGTCCGAGGTCGATGCGATCCGCTATTTCGGCGCCGACCCGCAGACGCGCGTGATCGCCCTCGTGCTCGAATCGATTGCCGATGGCCCGGCACTCGTCGCCGCGCTGCGCGAGGTGACGCCGGTCAAACCCGTGGTGATCCTCAAGACCGGCCGCGGCACTGCCGGCAAGCGTGCCGCAGCGAGCCACACCGCCGCGCTGGCGCAAGACTTCGCGGTCGCGCAAGCCGTGTTGCGCCAGGCCGGTGCGGTGCTGGTTGACGATGGTCTGAGCTTGTTCGACGTTGCCGCCGCGCTGGATCGTCAGCCACCGCTGCGCGGCAAGCGGGTGGCGATCATCAGCAACTCGGGCGGCACCGGCGTCGAGTTGGCCGACCTGCTCGAAGCCCAGGGCCTCGAAGTCCCAGCACTTTCGGCATCGCTGCAGCAAGGCATCGCCGCCCATCTGCCGGCGCACGGCTCAGCGGCCAACCCGGTCGATGTGACCACCGATTGGAAGCGCTTTGCGACGATGTACCGCGAAAGCCTGCGCGCCTTGCTCGCCAGCGACGAGATCGATGCCGTGGTGCCGGTGCTGTTGCAGCGCTCGGCACTCGATGAGGGCGTGGTCGCTGCGGTGATCGAGGAAAGTGCGGAGGCGAGTACATCAGCGAGCGCGACCCCAAAACCGGTGCACGTCTGCTGGGTCGGGCCGGCGCAAGGCGATGCGCTGCGCCGCCGCTTGCAAGACGCCGGCTTGCCGTGCCACGAGTGGGCCGCGCGCACGGCGCGGGTGCTGGCGCACTGCCGCATCACGGCGCCGGATCCCTGCCTTGCGGTGGGCGACCCCTTCCCGTGCCCACGCGATGTGCCGGCCGACGGCTGGCTCGAGCCCGATGCGCTTTTCACGCTGCTCGACGCATGGGGATTGCCGATGGCACCCTGGCGGCTTGCCGACGACGGCGATGCCGCCGTGGCTGCTGCCATGGCGCTGGGTTACCCCGCTGTGCTGAAGGCGGTGCGCCCGGCCCTCGTGCACAAGACCGAAGCCGGCGCTGTGCGCCTGGGCCTGGCCGACGCGGCGGCGGTGCGCAGCGCATTTGAGTCGCTGACGGCGTCGCTCGGTCCCGGCCCGGTGCTGGTGCAAGCGCAGGCCACGCGCGGTGTCGAGTTGATGCTGGGCGCGGTGCGCGATGCGACCTTCGGCCCGCTGGTGGTATGCGGGCTCGGCGGCATCTGGGCCGAAGCATTGAACGATGTGGCGCTGCGCCTGGCCCCGATCGCACCGAGCGGGGCCTTGCAGGCACTTACCGAACTGCGCGGCAGCCCCCTGCTGGATGGCCTGCGCGGCGCACCCGGTGTCGATCGCGAGGCGTTGGCGGCGCTGATCTCAAGGCTGTCCATCGCCGTCGCGCGTGCCCCGTGGTGCGCCGAACTCGACCTCAACCCGCTGATCGTCAGCGGTAACCGTTTCACCATCGTTGACGCGCGCATGCGCATCGAAAGGACGCCTCCATGAGCACGACCCCTCCCACCATCAGTGACGCCGCAGCTGCAACGCACGCCGAGATCGCTGCGCTCGTCCAGCGCGCCCGCGCTGCCCAGGAGGCGATCGCCCACTACACCCAGGAGCAGGTCGACGCGCTGGTGCTCGCCGTCGGCTGGAGCGTCGTGAAGCACAAGGAGGCGCTGGCCCGCGCCGCGGTCGATGAAGGCGGCTTCGGCAACTATGACTCCAAGGTCTTGAAGATCCGCAACCGCGTGAACGGAACGATCCGCGACATGCAGGGCGTGAAGACCGTCGGCGTGATCGAGGAACTGCCGGAGCGCGGCATCGTCAAGATCGCCAAGCCGGTCGGGGTGATCGCTGCGCTGATACCGACCACCGGACCCGACGCGACACCGCCGGTCAACGCGCTGGCAGCGCTGAAGGCGCGCAACGCGATCATCATCTCCCCGCACCCGCGCACCGCGCAGACCTCGGCGCTCGCGGTGCAACTGATGCGCCAGGGCTGCGAGCAGGTCGGCGCGCCGCCGGACCTGATCCAGATCGTGAGCAAGCCGTCCATCGGCAAGACGGGCGAACTGATGCGGCAGGCCGATCTGATCGTCGCCACCGGCGGCGAGGCGATGGTCAAGGCCGCCTACAGTTCGGGCACCCCCGCGTATGGCGTGGGCGTCGGCAACGCGGTGCATGTGATCGACGAGACCGGCGACCTGGACGACGCGGCAGCCATGATTGCGCGCGCCAAGGTGTTCGACTACGCCACCAGTTGCCTGGCCGACAACGCGCTGGTCGCCCACGAAAAAATCTACGATGCACTGGTTGGCAAGCTCGTGGCGCGCGGCGGCCATGTGCTCAATGCTGCCGACAAAGCCAAGCTCCAGGCCGCCATGTGGCCCCAACCCAATCAGGCGATCCCGACCTTGGACGTGATCGCGAAATCGGCCGCCCACATTGCCCAACTCGCTGGCATCACGCTGCCCGAGAAGACCACCTTCTTGATCGTTGAGGAAGACGGCGTCGGCCCGGCCCATCCGTTTTCCGGCGAAAAACTCTCCGTCGTGCTCACGCTCTACCGCTATGGCGGCACGATCGATGCCGCCATCGACCTCGTCAACGCCATCACCGGCTACCAGGGTCTGGGCCACACCTGCGGCATCCACACCGCGAACGACGCGCATGTGCAAGCCCTGGCGATGCGCACTCGCACCGCGCGGGTGATGGTCAACCAGGACCTGAACGAAGGCGCGGGCAGCCCGCGCAACGGCCTGCCGTACACGCTGTCGCTCTCCTGCGGCAGCTGGGGCGGCAACATCACGACCGAGAACGTCAACGTGCGCCATTTCATCAACACCACCTGGGTGTCACGGCTGGTCGATGCGAAAGCGATGCCGGTAGCCGACGAGGTGCTGTTCGCCGGCCATTGGGCCAAGCACGGGCAGTAAACCCATGCGCATCGTCGTCATCGGGGGTGTCGCTGCCGGCATGAGCGCAGCCAGCCAGGCGCGCCGGCGCGATCCGGGCTGCGAGGTGGTCGTGCTCGATCGTGGGCACGACATTTCCTACAGCGCCTGCGGCATGCCCTACAACATCGGCGACCCGGCGCGCGGTGTGGATGATCTGGTGATCCTGAACGCCGAGACCGCGCGCAGCGAACGCGGCATCGACGTGCGCACCCGGCATGCGGCGCATGCCCTCGATGTCTCGCGCCGCGTCGTCGAGGTCGCGGATCTTGAGGCGGGAAGCAACTACGCGCTGACCTGGGACGCCCTCGTCATCGCCAGCGGTGCCACCGCCATTCGCCCCGCGGTGCCGGGGCTCGACCTGGCAGGCGTCTTCGTGCTGCGCGATCTGACCGATGCCCGGCACATCAAACGCTACCTGGCCGATGTGAAGGTCAGCACGGCCGTGGTCGTCGGCGCGGGCTACATCGGTATCGAGATGGCCGATGTGCTGCACGGGCTGGGCATCGCGGTGTCCATTCTGGAGAAGGCCGACCAGGTGCTGCCCGGCTTCGCCCCGGCCATCGTCGAAGTTGCCGCGCACACGCTCGAACGCCACGGTGTGAGCGTGCAGACTGCGACGAGCCTGCAACGGGTGCAGCGCGAGGGTGCCGACCTGCTGGTGCACAGCGACCGCGGCGTCATCCACGCCCAGATCGTGATCGTCGCGGTCGGCGTCCGCCCCGACGTGGCGCTGGCGCGCGAGGCCGGCATTGCCCTCGGTGCGAGTGGCGCCATCGCGGTGGACAGCGCCATGCGAACCAGCGCGCCCATGGTCTTTGCCGCTGGCGATTGCGCCGAAGCCCATCATCTGGTGCTGGATCGCCCGACCTGGGTGCCGCTCGGCACCACCGCCAACAAGCAGGGCAAGGTGGCCGGTGCGAATGCCGCCGGTGGCGACCAGCACTTCGGCGGCATCGTCGGCAGCGCCGGCTTCAAGTGCTTCGACCTTGAGGTGGCGCGCACCGGCCTGGGGGCTGCAGACATCGCCAGTGCCGGACTCGATGCGGTTGCAGCCGTCTCGACTCACCACACCCGGGCACGCTCCTATCCGGGCGACAAGCCCATCACCACGGTGGTTTATGCCGAGCGCGGCAGTGGGCGCCTGCTGGGCGCACAGATGATCGGCGGCGAGGCGGTGGCCAAGCGCATCGACGTGTTCGCCACCGCGCTGCACGCGCGCATGACACTGGCTCAGGTCGAGGCTCTCGACCTGACCTACGCGCCGCCCTTCGCCCCGGTCTATGACGCGATCCTGATCGCTGCCACCGTCGGCATGAAGGCGCTGGCCAAGCCGCGGCGATGACTCTCCCCGTGTGCCCGGCAGTTTCCCGGGCAGACGGAGTCTTCGAAAGCAGGCAGGCGCAGCACCGCATCACCGCTTGAGCTTTGACGTTGAGGTGTCGCCTGGTCGCGCGCGCATTGACAGGGGCCCGTACGCCTGAAGAGCCCTGATAACAGTTCCCCGGGACGTTGATTCGAGAATTGGAAAGTTGGCTACCGGCCACTTCCAGACACCTGATCCGCAAAAAGATCGGCACGCCAACGACCGGTTTGAGCGCACAGCCGCCATAGGCCGGCAGCCACTCAAAGGTATTCATCCTCCAAAGCGGTCGTTCAACCGATGCCGGTGCTCAATCCTGCAACATCGCTGGCCTTGAACGCAACCACTTCAGCAAGGTGCTGTACAGCACAGCGGGATCGACAGGCTTGGCGAGGTGATCGCTCATGCCTGCATCAAGGCAACGGGTTCGGTCCTGAACAAATGCGCTGGCCGTCAACGCGATGATGGGCGTGTGTTCAAGTCCAGGAATCTGGCGGATTCCGCGCGTGGCCTGAATTCCATCAAGCACAGGCAGTTGAGCATCCATCAGGATGAGAGCGTAGTTACCGTACCGCGCCAGCGTCACGGCCAGCGCGCCGTTTTCGGCAACGATCACCTGCATGGCCACATCCTCCAGCAAGCCACGCATGACCTCCGCGTTGAGCGGGTCGTCCTCGACCAGCAGGATCGATGATTCGGCAAATTCGTCGCGAAGCTGCTTGCGAGCATCGACCGGAGATGGCACCGTAACCTGCTGATGCGTCGCTTGGCCCGCCCCCAGCCAGGCGGTGAACCAGAACGTGCTGCCCTGGCCAAGTCTGCTGTGCACGTGGATCTCGCCGTGCATCATGTCGACCATCCGCTTGCAAATGGCCAGGCCCAGGCCCGTACCGCCGTACCCGCGCGTGGACGATTCGCCGATCTGCTCGAAGGACTGGAAAAGGCGGCTGATGTCTTCTGGCGCGATACCCACCCCCGCATCGTCGACTTCAAAGCGGACCAGCGCACCGTCTACAAGCTCCTGCTCGACACGCACTTCGACGCGCACCCTGCCCGCATCTGTGAACTTCACAGCGTTGTCAGCCAGATTCAGCAGTATCTGCCCCAGGCGCTGAGAGTCGCCCACCAGCAGACGATTGGCCAGCTCTGGCGCAATCACCGCCACGAAGTCGAGCCCCTTTGCTGCCGCTCGCTGGGAGATCAAGTCGGTCAGAGTTTCCAGCACACCGCCGAGCTGTAACTCCTGCTGCACCAGTTGCATCTTGTCGGCTTCGATCTTGGAGAGGTCCAGCACGTCATTGATGACAAACAACAAGTGGTTCGCTGACCTTTTGGCCTTGTTGAGCCAGTCCAACTGCGTCGGGTCCGTCGCACGCTGCAGTGCCAGTGAGGTCATCCCCATCATGCCGTTGAGCGCTGTGCGCAGCTCGTGGCTCACGTTGGCGACGTACTGGCTCTTCAGCCGGTTGGCCTCATGGATGCGCCGGTTGTCAGCTTCGAGTTCGTCCGCCCTGACGCGAAGCGATTCGGCTTGCTCCATGCTGGTCATGTCGGCAAGCATCCACATCGATTCGCCAAGCTCTTCCGATAGCAGGAAACAGCTCAGGTCGATCCAGACCGGTGTGCCGTCCTTCCGGCACATCTGCCACTGCACACGATGTCGACCGGCGACCTGAAGTGCCGAATGCGCTGTCGCTTGAAACGCCCGATAGCTCTCGTCTTCGGTAAAGAGCAGTCGCGATGGCCGACTCAGAAGTTCCCCTGGCCCGTAACCGAAGATGCGCTCCAGGCCCTTGTTGGTCCACACAGCAGTTTGACCACGCAGCTTGACGATGCCCACAAGGTCGTTGTCAAACATGGCTGTCTGCTGGGCCACCAACTCCAGCAAATGCGCCGCTTGGTTGCGTAGAGTTTCCTGAAGGAGTTCGCGCTCCGTGACGTCTTTGAACGAGGTCACCACCCCGAGCAAAGCGCCGGACTCGGGGTGAACGAAAGCTTGAGCACTGACGTCCAGCCAGCGCCGTTCCCCATTGCCACGAATCGACGACACAGCGACGTGAGCTTGTGCAGTTCCACCCGAAAGCACGATGCCAGTGGGCGTATCCTGAAAATGCATCGGTCGGCCGTCCGGGCACAGCGGGGCCCATCCGGAAGCCAATGCGGTTCTGGCGCTCTCCGCAGGCAACGGAGTGCCAATCATCCGCTCGGCTGCAGCGTTGCACAGCAGCGGTTCGCCGGCCGGATCATGGATGACGATGCCTTCGTTCAACACCGACACGACGGCGCGATATTGCTCGGCGCTGTCTTTGAAGACGCGTTCGTCGTGCACCTGGACGGTGACGTCGGTGAACACCGCCATCAGGCGGTCATCGGCCATCTTCGTCAGTGTCATCGAGACGAACTCCGGGCTCTCTCGATGCTGCCGGCTACCATGGTTCTCGAATCGCAGGTTGTCGACAATCACTCCCGCCATCCGCCCATGGCTCTGCACACACCACGGCAACTCGGGAGCCACGGCGGCGAGGACGCTGAACAGGTTCTGAAGCTTGGCGCCGGCCGCCAGCGGCATCAACCAGCCGGCCGCGACCGAATTGATAAACACAATGTCGCCGTCCAACGACGCATGGACCAGTCCCACTGGGACTTTGTAGAGGAACTCAAGCAGGTTCTGATGCTCGCTGGCGATGTCGACCATGCCCATGTTCATTCTGGGCTCCCAAAGAGCCGCAATGAATTGGGTGTCCAGGGCCGGTGAGCTGAGCAGCCGCAGGGTCGCCGGCTTTGCCTTCATGCGCTGAGTGAACGTGAAGTCGACGGTGACGTCCATGGGTTGCCCGGACTTGACTGCATCGTCGAAGCGTTGGGCCACCAGAGAGTTATTCATGTGCTGCGCAACGACGCCGAACAGCGGCTGCCCCAGCACGCGGTAAGGATCGAGGCCCGACGCCCGGCTCTCAAACGCGTTGTAGCAAGCCACGATGGCGTCAGACTGCTTGTCAAAACCGATCACGCCGAAAGGAAGCCGGTCCAGGGCATCCTCATCCAATACCGACAAGTGCGAAATCAAGTCTGGTGTATGAAACGGAAGTGTTTGTGAGGACGGCATAAGCGGCTCTCAGATGCGCTCCCTGCTTGGAAACACTCGGTTTTTATCTGGGATGCCGTGGTTCTGTCTGTTGTGCGTCCATTAGATGGCTCACATTTCCTTGCAGCGGGCTCACCGTTCAGGGCGTCGTCAGCCTGCCTTTGCCCGTTGTCCTGGCGGCATGGGATGGGGGACAGAGAAAGGCATCGAAGCGCTGTTTGACGACGAGGTAGCACTCGCAGGCAGCTTCCTCCAGGCCTCGTCGATCCAACACCGTCATCTTTCCACGCCGGTAGCCGATGAGACCCTTGTGTTGCATTGACTGCGCTGCCAGCGAGATCGAAGTGCGATTGACTCCCATCACTTCCGCAAGGAATTCCTGGGTGTAGGTCATCGGTAGGCCTTCCGCCCGGTCGTCCATCATCAGAAGCCATCGGCACATCCTCTCTTCGACTGTGTGAAGCGCATTGCAACCCACG
>Ga0214921_10000920_pt1 | contig 52046 bp, 46 predicted proteins | sample LL1505_MetaG_FD_177992 | JGI IMG/M metagenome (GOLD analysis project Ga0214921, IMG submission 177992) | Freshwater microbial communities from Lake Lanier, Atlanta, Georgia, United States - LL-1505 | ecosystem: Environmental > Aquatic > Freshwater > Lake | place: USA: Georgia | collected... | reverse complement strand
CCAACCCCCCTGACCCACTCATGCAGTTGGTCAAGGAGAGCGCCAAGAAAGAGAAATTGTTGCTCGAGGCTCAGGGCAAGAGAGATGATGACCCGATTGCTGCATTTGCAAAGTCTGGTAATACACCAAGCGTAAAGCCTGAGCTGAAATCGGATCAAGGGACAAAGCCTTCGGTGCCGCCGACCATCGCGGGCAAAGCAAGCGATCAAGCCACTACTCAACAACGGATTCCCTTTAAACGCCTTGTGACCATTGCACTAGACCCCGGTCATGGCGGTGAAGATCCGGGAGCGATTGGTGCGCGAGGTTCGCATGAGAAAAATATTGTTCTCTCCATTGCTAAACGCTTAAAGAGCAAGATCGATCAAGAAGCATCAATGCGCCCGTTTCTAACCCGTGAGGGTGATTACTTTGTGCCCCTGCACCGTCGGGTCTCCAAAGCCCGCCAAGTGGAGGCTGATCTCTTTATCTCGATTCATGCCGATGCCTTCATTGAGCCCCGCGCAAGGGGGGCATCGGTCTTTGCCCTCTCGCAACAGGGGGCAACGAGTTCAACAGCGCGCTGGATGGCCAATAAAGAGAATTCCTCGGACTTAATTGGGGGCATCAACATTAAGGTCAAGGATAAGCAGGTAGTCCACCTGCTTTTGGATATGTCAACCACCGCTCAGATCAACGACTCTCTAAAAGTGGGGGGGTCGGTACTGCGAAATATTGGCGATTTTGCCCCCCTTCATAAGAATAAAGTCGAGCAGGCTGGCTTTGCGGTCCTCAAAGCCCCGGACATCCCCTCCATATTAATTGAGACTGCTTTTATTAGTAATCCCCAGGAAGAAAAAAGGCTCAATGACGAGGGTTATCAAGACCGCATTGCCTCGGCAATTCTGGCGGGCATTAAGGACTACTTCTCTAAGAACCCACCAATGGCAAGAAGGGGATAAATGAATCGTATTGAACAAAATCACTAGGGTGACCACCTCAAATAAGGCTAGCTTAGACCACAGTAAGACCTCCTAGGCGCGACCCAATATCTTGCTATAATTTGACCTTTGCTAAATGAAGGATTACAAAACAATCGGTTCTAATAGCAAAGAATCCAAGAACAAAGCTGGTTTATAGCATTAAATTGCAATGAAAATGGGACGGTAGCTCAGTCGGTAGAGCAGCGGACTTTTAATCCGTTGGTCGCGAGTTCGAATCTCGCCCGTCCTACCAAGACATATGGCTTGGCGCACGAAAGTGCGCTTTTTCATTTGGTACACACCAAATACACACCAATTCTTGCTACTTGCCCTAAAAACGGCAAAGCTGTATGCGTTAGGTGGTTATTAGGCATATGCGCGAAAAAAACGAAAACACGCTGATTTTGATTGAAAGACAGTTACGCATTTATCAGCGTGAGCGTAGTACTGTGTGGCAATGTGCGTTTAATGTGGATGGACGGTGGCAAAGTAACAAGTCTAAGACACTTTTATTGTTCAGATGGCTATCTTAGCGAGCATCTAAATCAAGATAAGCTGAAACAAACGATTAAAGTTCACATTACACCATTAACGAAATATATCAAGATTGGCAAATGGGATTTAAGCAATTAAATTCTAAAGCAACTTCTGCATTACGAGATCAAACCTTCTCATCAATCTGTAATGGCTGACTAATATCAACCAGCCCCGAACCACTCCAATGACCAAATGAAGTTACATCCAACTTTGGGGAACGAATACGTACCCATAAATCAATCATATTTACAAAACGAATATCATCCAATATTAGTAATTTATTTGGTTTTGCTGCAAGTCGGCTTAACCAAGGAATGAGTTTATATTCAAAAATACTATCTTTAGGGCCATCAATAAAAATAATATCTGCCTGATTTAATGCCGATAAATTCTCTTCAAACTGTTTTAAATCTGATAAATCAGCAATGCGCTGAATAACTCTTTGCTGATCAAAATCCGCTTGCGATAAATTAGTATCAAAATTCTGCCAGGGAATCAGATCATACGTCAGCACATGGCCGTTCGTCTGGCCCTGCATCATCGCAATCGTTCCCAAGCCAGTATAAGTACCCACCTCAATCACCTGTTTAGCATTTAAGATCATGGTGAGTGCCCTTAACAAACGATAATGCTCTCCAGGAAAAATATTGAGATATCCAAAATCACTTGTTTGCTGGTTGGGGATCAAAATCGGATCACTCCAAGCCTTTTGAGCTGCTTTCAAAAAAAGGTTAACAAGAAAATTATTAGGGCAAACATCATTTGGAGAATAAATTATGCTTGGCTCAATATGACGAATTTTTTTTCGCTGGGCTAATACTTTTCGCGCCACTTTATCAAATACTTGTCTCCAGAAAATAATTTTCATATATATTCTTAAGGGGCGCCCTTATTCTTGTTAATTGAAAATTCAGTGTACAATATATTTAAACAATACTAAATAGTCGCCCTAGTAAACGCTTGGGATATAAAACCCCCATTGAAGTATTTATGCAGTCTTTAAACCGTGTTGCACTTCGTGTTTGAATCCACGATATTTACTAATCCAGATTATTTAAATATGGTTGAAAAAAGATTTGGCGTAGCCCAAAGAAATAATATTGAACAGATGGCATCGATTCGATTAAAGCGTAAGCTATTGGGCGATTAATTAAATTGGTTATTACGAAAACACCTTTCAGAGTCTCCTTTTTTGGTGGCGGCACCGACTACCCTAGTTGGTTTAGAAAGTATGGTGGTACTGTATTAGTAACAACTATTAATAAGTATTGCTATATTACGTGTCGTCATTTGCCACCATTTTTCGAGCATAAGCATCGAATTGTTTATTCTCGCATTGAAAATGTTCAACATGTCCATGAGATTGAGCATCCGTCCGTTAGGGGTGTATTCACGTGGGCAAATGTTGTAGATGGTCTTGAGATACATCATGATGGAGATTTACCAGCAAGGTCTGGGCTTGGATCCAGTTCGGCTTTTACTGTTGGGCTTATTCATGCGCTAAAGAGTATTAATGGCGAGCTAGTGAGTAAAAATCGACTAGCTCAAGATGCCATCCATATCGAACAAAATCTGCTTTATGAAAATGTTGGTTCACAAGATCAAATTTCCACTGCATATGGCGGGTTAAATAAAATTATTTTTAATAAAGATGGCTCTTTTGATGTGGCGCCAGTCGCTCTAACAGCAATAAGACGCGAGGAATTACATAGTCATTTAATGCTATGTTTTACTGGTTTTTCTCGTATAGCGGATGCCATAGCTAAATCAAAAATTGATAACTTTAAATTTCGTGAGGCAGAATTAAATCTTATGGGAGAAATGGTTGATGAGGCAATTAGGATATTGTTAGATCTAAACATACCAATTGATGAGTTTGGCAAACTCTTAAATTTAAGCTGGAAATATAAACGCAGTTTGTCTAATCGTGTTTCTACATCCGAAATTGATGAAATTTATGAAGCGGCAATCAAGGCAGGCGCAATTGGTGGAAAAATATTAGGTGCAGGAGGTGGTGGATTCATGCTATTGTTTGCCAAGCCTGAGAAACATGCAGCAATTCGTGAGAGTCTAAAAAATCTAGTTCACGTTGATTTCAAATTTGATAATTTAGGAAGTCGTATTGCTCTATATCAACCAGATGGGCTTTAATATAGGATAGGCGCAATAATTTTTTGTGAGGCACTAATGGTTTAATTAGCTCAATAGTGGCTAATTATCTACTGTCCACTTAATTGAAAAAATTAATTCTATTTTTTATTTTACTGCTTACGGTAATTAAAAAAAATTTTATGCGGAGAAACGTTTGTGACAATCTTAATAGATTTTGTAGTATCCCCTTAGATTCGTAGATTTAAAAATTTGAGTTTTCTGTTGTTTATGGCAGTATTTACAGCAGGAGGTTCACATGAAGTAGTCACGATTTACAGAGACCCAGATTGTCGGGATATTGAAAGAAGCAGAAAGCGGATTACCGATGGCAGACTTGCTCAGAAGCCATGGTATTAGTGGTGCCACTTTTTACAAGTGGCGCTCCAAATATGGCGGCCTTGAAGCGTCTGAACTAAAACGGGTCAAAGAGTTAGAGCAGCAGCTCTCTGAATATAAAACCATGGTTGCTGAACTGACCCACGGCAATGGAGCTCAAGAACTTAATCGAAAAAAAGCTCTAGCGCCAACGGGTAAACGCGATGCAGTCGATTACCTGGTTGGCGAAGAAGCAGTACCCATTACACGGGCGTGTGCTCATCTGGGGCTGGCTAGGTCATCGTATTACGAGCGCCCAGCAAGTAAGCCTAAGGCCGATGAACCCGTGGTTGAGGTCCTTAATCAGGTGGTGGCCAAGCATGGCTGCTGGGGGTTTAGGCTGTGTTTTGATTGGATGCGCAATCAAGGCTATGCATGGAATCACAAGCGCGTATGGCGTATTTACAAGGAGATGGGTTTGCACTTACCCAGAAGAACCAAAAAGCGCATCCCCAAGATGCCTAATGTTCCGCTGGTGGCGCCAACCGAAGCCAACCCGATGTGGGCTCTTGATTTTATGTACGACACCTTGCATTACGGCAGGCCCTTTAGAACCCTCAATGTCATTGATGAATCTAATCGAGAAATATTGGCTATTGAAATCGATATCAGCCTGCCCGCAGCCAGAGTAGTGAGAACGCTCGAGCAATTAGAAGAGATCCATGGCTTACCTAAAGCCATACGTTTAGATAACGGGAGCGAACTACGCTCTGCCGTCTTTATGGGCTGGTGCGAAGAAAAAGGGATTGCACTCCAATTTATCCAGCCTGGTAAACCGCAACAGAATGCGTTTATTGAACGCTTTAATAAAACCTACCGCCACGAATTACTCAATGCCTATTTATTTGAAAAACTCAGGGAGGTCGTGAAATTACCGAACACTGGATCACGATTTACAACGAAGAAAGACCGCATAGTTCCCTAGGCAGAATCAGCCCTTGAGACTATCGAGCACAGGCAGAGAACAACACTTTATGAATGTCGGCTTGACGGGGGATACTACAGAACGATAATAAAATTTTTTTATCAGTGCAGATTTTGGTTCCCCTGTACTAGATAAAATTCGCTCTGATTTTCCTGATCGCTTTGTAAATGTTGCAATTGCAGAGCAAAATCTCATAAATATTTCAGCAGGTTTGGCATTAGAAGGTTATACAGTTTTTGCTTATGCAATTGCACCATTTATCACCATGCGATGCTTTGAACAAATTCGAGTTAGCTTGGCACTTCTTTCAGAAGTCAGGTCACTGAATGTAAATTTAATTGGTGTGGGTGCCGGCTATAGTTATGTTGTTTCTGGGCCTACACATCAATATTACGAAGACATTACCATAATGCGGGCATTACCAAATTTGCAAATACTATCGCCGGCGGATCATATTTGTACAGATATACTTTTTGATCGATGTATAGGAATGTTGGGTCCAAAGTATTTGCGCTTTGATGCACAAGTACTGCCAGTAATTTACAAGACAGCCATACCAAATTTAAATATTGGTTTTTACGTTCATAGACAAGGATCCGAGGTATGTCTTTTGGCCTTTTGTTTTTTTTCTCTCTCATCAGGTCAATGATATCAACGAGCAGGTAAATCTCCATCATAGCTAATGGAGATATTATTAATTATGTTTCTAAACTTTAAACAAGCACAAATGGCTGGTGGTCAATATCATCTACTGTATTAGCATTTTCAATTTTAGAATAAGCAAGACGAATTGTATGGTCAAAAAAAAGGCAGTAATGTTTTAACATTTACATAACAATAATATGCCATGGCGGCAGAAATACATTTACTTGGATGTTTTGAAAACCATGCAGGATAATCCGTACCACCGCCAAACAAAGATAATCTGTAAGGTGTTTTTGTTGTAATCAAATCCTATTAGTTTGTACCATAATATTTTCAAAAGACAAACCATGTTTTTTGTGTAAGTATTCTCTACCACCATTTTCAAAAAAATACATTTCTGGTAAAGTAACATTTACAATCTTAGGCCAAAAGTTTTTCTCAGAACAAGCTTCAAATACTGCTGCACCTAAAGAACCAGCTGGCGTTTGTTCATCAACTACAACCACACCTTTACATTTTTTTAATTCATTTACTACATCTTTAGGAAAAGGTTTAGATTGAATAATATCAAATACAACATACTTGTCTTGATTTGATTCAAAGGCCTTGATACATTCATGTGTCATTTTACCATGAGATACTAAAGCAATCTTATCAGAATTTGTATCACCTAATTGTGCAAATTCATCTGAGGTAAAGTCCATAGATAAATTAGGTAAATCGTGTCTATCTAAACGAACATATGAAAACTTTGGATTTTCCAATAAACTTAGTGCTAAATTTCTAGCCGTTAAGGTGTCTGCGGCAGTATAAACATTACAACCAACAATTGACCTCATACAAGCAAATTCTTCTGTAACATAATGTGTTGGGCCCGAATCAGCATATCCAATGCCAACACCTACGGAAATTAAACAAATAGGAAGATTCATAATACCAATTTGTTTGATTTGTTCTACCGCACGGAGAGAAATGAATGGTGCCATAGCATAACAGAAAACTTTTTTACCTTCTAATGCCAAACCTATTGCAACATCAATCATATTTTGTTCTGAAATACCACAATGAATAAAGTTTTTTGGCAATTCTTCTCGTAACTCATCTAAAGCCGCTGCACCAAAGTCAGCACTTAAAAAAAAAATATTGTCGCCTTTTTTAATGGCATTTTTAATTTCTTCAATAAATCCATCACGCTGTAACATTATGCAATCTCCTTACGGCATTGTTCAATTTGTTCTGCTGTTAAACGTTGCCAATAATGCCAATTGGCTTTGTGTTCCATAACAGTGAAACCTTTACCTTTAACTGTATGTGCCAAAATAATTTTTGGTAAAACTGTATTTGTTTTTAATGCATCATCAATCTCTTTAGTATTATGACCATCAACATTAAATAAATCAAAATCAAAACCTGATAATTTTTTACCAATTGGATTTAAAGATAAACAATCATCTGTTTTGCCAAGAATCATAAGATTATTAATGTCTATGAATATAGTTAGGTTATCTAATTTATGGTGAGCTGCAAATATAAATGCTTCCCATGTAGAACCTTCATACAATTCGCCTTCACTAATTACAACATAAATTTGTTTGTCATTACCTTCACGCTTAGCGGCAAGTGCCATGCCTGCACCAACACCTACACCATGACCAAGAGAGCCTGAAGTCATATCAATTCCTGGTATTGTTGTATTACCAAAAACTCGTAAACAAGAAGATTTAGAACCCCAATTGTCCCACTCATGTTGTGGAATTACACCTAGTTTGGTGAGAATAGGATACAAGGTAACTGTAGCGTGGCCTTTACTAATTAAAACTTTGTCTTTACCTAATCTGACATGGCCACCATGATATAATGTAGTAGCAATTTCTACCATAGAAAATGTAGAACCAGGATGGCCTTGTCCAACTTCTACAAATTTTTCAAATAATTCTCTACGATATTCTTTTGATAATGCTGTCAAATCATTCACATTAATCTCCAAGTATCTTTCGTTTCAATCTAATTTTTGCCATATCTTCTACATTTTTACGATTATCAATACCAAATTTATTTTCTACCAAATTTAGATATGTTGGATTATTGAAATATTTGTGCCATGATTCATCACGAAACTTTAATACTTCATCACCAGTTAAATACTTAGTGCGTAGTGGTTTACAGTCATAAGATAAAAAAGCGTATTCTTCAAACTTTTCTGGCATATCCCAACCACTTTGACGAGCATACAAGTGTAATGGGCTACCAGGTAGTGCCATAGCTGCATAGAAATTGGCATGTTCACAATTTAATTCTTGTGCTAAATCAAAAGTTTCCTGCATGGTTTCGTAGTTATCATCGGGAAAACCAAACATGTAATTACCAAGAATATTAATATCAGCATCTTTAATGTCTTTGCAAACTTGGCGAATATCTGTATCTTGAAATTTTCCTTTTTCAATTTCTAAACGAACACTCTGATTACCAGCTTCAATGCCAAGGCACAACCAATTAACACCAGCTTTTTTAAATAATTCTAGTTGGTCTCTACGAACAGAATCAACACGAGCATATGCCCAAAAGTTAAACTTCATTCCTCGTTGAATCAGGCCTTCTAATATTGGAATATAATATCGTTTGTTCAGAAAAAACATTTCATCTGTAAGGCGAACCGTTCTAACACCACTATCCCAAAGATATTCAAATTGTTTTAATATAAGTTCTGGTGACCAGAATCTCATGCCTTTAGAATCTTGTGATGTGATATCTTCACCGTAACCTGTTCTATTTACAATGTTAATCATACAGAAACTACAACCAAATTGACAACCTAACGAGGTGTAGACCGCTGCAAAAGGTGAACGATTGTCGTGTGAAAAGTTGGAGTGCCAAAAGTGAGCTCTATATTTGTCAAGTAAATAGTTGTCTTTTGGTAGTAAATCCCAAGCATAACCTGGCATTACACTATCCATGTCAGTTGTTTTAACTACACAACCTGGTTTTGTTGGCCGTGGTAGGCCTAACTTTTTATACCACATACCACGAACATTATCTAAATCATTTTCTAAATCTGTTTTCAATAAATCTAAAAGGCCATGCACACCTTCATTGATAAAAGCAAAGTCAACATATTTGTATTGAATCACCTCATGTGGTAATGCGGATGTGTGTGACCCAATAAATGCTGTCTTTAAATTTGAATGTGATAATTTGAGTTGAGTGGCCAGAGATTTGGCACCAATCATCATTGTTGTGCCTGAATTTGGATTTTGTCCGTAGAGAACAAACACCACCAGTTTTGGTTTTGTTGCCGCAATTTGTTCCGCTGCATTTTCATCATCTGCCGGACAAGCATCAAAATCCAAAATACATGGTTCGTGACCTTTAACACGAACAGCGGAAGCCAACAATGCTGCCCATGTAGGCATTTCAATTGCTGAATAAGTTTTTGCTAAATCTTGGTAGGCTTTTGAAGCACTACTTGGTATAACGAAACACACATTTGCCATAATAATCTCAGTATAATATATATTATTTAGTGTAGGTGGCAGATTCTTTAAGTGACTCATCCATTAAAGTGGGGGTTATAGATTTATTCAACATTACAAATTTTGATAAAGAGTCATTAGTGTTGTAATTGAATAATTATAAAGGCTTAGTAACGATGGAGGAGGGTTTTAGAGGTCGCGGCGGTTTAGATTCAATGATGTTTAAATTTATTGCGAGGCAACGTCTAAATTTCCAACTACTAAATTTAGGAGTAGAAAGTGGCTATCGCTTTGCACTAGGCACACGCGAGGAATTACACGAGCAGGTTGGAATTGGGTCCAAATATGTAAAAAGAATCTACCGCTAAATTTATTCAGACTTTGGTCACATGCTAATTTCATTTAGCTTATAAGGCATTTTCTCTTCTGTTAATTAGAGAGTTTACATTATGGGGGGTTTAAAAATATGAAGATGAACATACCTAGCCACAGGTTTATAAAGAAAAAATTATGACTATGGCCAGTTAATAATGCTCGACTCTCTACCTCCAGCGCCTCGTAAATACGGAAATAATAGACTTACAGAATTTTGAAGATATAGTTATTTTTAAATTTAAAATCTTGGTAATTAAAAAAACAATATTTAAAAACAAAAATAAAGAAAAAGAGAAAACAAGAAATCGTTCAATTTTATTTCTATCCAAGGTTAACGAATACTTGGGCAAATTTGGGCTAATTTTAGTTTGTAAAATATATTTTTCATTAAAGTTAAGAAGATTTAATCGTTCTTGCTTGTTTGATTTTAAATCTATAACTTTAATTAAATCTTTAGATAAGTTTAATATAAAATTAAAATCATCAGCCCCTATTACATTTGCTTTTTTGGAATGTAAAATACTAAGATAATCAACTTCAATTTTCTTAAGTAAATTTATGTCCTCCCTAAGTGCTGATATTTGAGAATTTAATGCTGATGAATTAAATTTTAGGGCAGAATAAAAAGCATCTGAGTAGTGTTCGTTAGTAAGTTTGACACATTTTTCTAAGTCGTTTCGAGACAATGAAGTTAAATATAATTTAATTTTTAGTAATTTATTATTGATCGTATTATCTGTAAAATAATTTATATCCGCAATAACTTTAGAACTTGGTCCTCTAAAGCACGCCTCAACATCTGTATTAAATTGAGAGCGCAATGATTCAATTTTAAGTCTAGTTATAAAGCTACCAAAATAGTCGAAAATTTTCTTTTGTTGCTCAGACTTATCCTTCTCCATATTTAACCACACTTGATGACTTATTAAATCATCTGAATTAGGTGTTACTAAATAAGAGTTAGTAGAAATTTCCCATTCAGCTACATGCAAAGGTACAGGAATTGTAAGCAGGGTAAGGGCAATACTAAAAATTACACTTGCTACGAAAAAAGATAGTTGTAAAAACATTATTTATACACTTTATAAAAAAATTACCAATATATTGCAAATATTTTTTAGATCTATTCTTTATTAGTATGTAACGCTATTGCTACCGCACCAAAAGAAAACCAAAACATGAGAGCCTCAAAAAATTGCTTATAAAATATTTCCGAAATAAATCCAAGTATAAATAATGCAGAGCATATCCAAACTGCAAATACTGACAAAAAACTCTTTTGTCTAAGGGATTTATAGAGAATAGACACGACAGCAGCCCACAAAATTGCTATGCCAGGCAAGCCAAAAGCTAAACCAAAATCAATCCAACCTGAATGTGTTTGTCGACTAGTTTGGTGCTCAATTTGTAAATATTTAAGCCAACTTTCAAAAGATTGATTTATCAAACCATATCCTAATGGATGATCTAAGATTAATTTAAAACCTGCTATTCCCCACGCTATCCGATCATAAGTGCTAGGAGAGATAACATTGGGAGGAGAGCCATTAGATGGATTTTTCCAATGTTCATATTTCTCAATTTGAATACCAATACTCGCATCATTAATTAAAGTACTCCAACCATTTGCAGTCTTTAAATGTAAATAACTAAAAAATAATATAAGTACGATTAAGATAGAACTAATAGTGAGTACTATAATTTTATTTTTTTTAATTGAAAAGCTTGCCAGAGACGAAATAATGAACGCAAATATAAGAACATTTGCAATAAGAATTCCATTTTTAGCAACAGATAAAAAAGCTGAAAAAAGTGCTAAAAAAATTGCTACAAAGTAATAAATAATAATTTTTATGCTAGTTTTTTCTTGTTTAATATAAATACTTAAACATGCATTTGCATAAGCAATCAAAATTGTGCCCCAGAATACTGTTTCAATTTTATAAAATGGTCGTCCCATAAGCTCTCCAGGCAATATAAATCTCTGCTCAAAAAAACTTTGGTAAATATAAAAACTAATATTTATTAATACTGTAGCTCCAATACAAATGCCAAATATTAAGAATGATTGTCGATATTGATTTAAGTAAACCACTAAAACAGAAGCCATTAACATTGCTGAAACTGTACGGAACCACAATCCTGTCAGTTCAATTAATTGAAGATTGCGATCGATCGAAATAAATATGAAATGTACAATAACCCAAATGATTAAAAAACCTAATAACTTTATTGAAATAGTATTGGTTATATTTATAATATTAATGTTTTTATAAATAAAATAAAGAGAGAAAATGCCACCAATTCCTAATAATATATTACGAAATGCGATCAGACTTGGTATAGTCCAAATTACACAAAGAAGACAACATAAAACAAAAATGAAATTAATTAATTTTAATTTAAACATTATTTACTTTAAATCAATATAAAGTATTTTATTAATCATAAACATGTATTTTACAAAATTAAATTAAAGATTTATTTAGTGTCCACATTATTTGATCAACGAGATTCCTCATTAAGCGTATTGTGACAATCTCTTACTAATATTGCTATTGAAATTATTGAAACAAAAATAAAATAGGATGAAGCATAAATATTGTGTGTATATCCCCATAAAATCAAAATAAAACCTATGAATGTACTAAACGACATACACTCAATTGTTCTTTGGTTTTTTGGAAAAGTCTTCCAAGTATTAATGAAAGAATATAAAATCCAAAGTAATAAAATTATTGGTAGTATTAATCCATAATTTGCAACAAGCATATGCCAACCTCCTTCACCACCAAAATAATCAGAAAAGAAACCACCTCCCAATGCTTGAGAATAATTTGAAAAATATCCAGGGCCTCTTCCAAAATATATAATCTCTGAACTAAAGAGTGTTCCCAAAAGTCCTAAATCAGTAAATCTCTGAAATATCTCAACCGGAAAAGTTAAAAAGCGGTCATATATCGGATTGTTATTAGAAAATAGTATTGTAAATAAGATTAAGAACAGACTTGTGAAAATATAAAACTTATTTTTTCTACCATTAAATAGGCGATAAACGACCAAAGCAACTAAAAAGAATATGTAGGGATAAAAAAAAGCACGCTGCATTGCTACAATATTTGCAATTAAAAGTATTGAAATATAAATAAAAAATCTAAATCCGCGTATATTAAAAATTAACAATAAGCTTGTCAAAAATATTGTTATAGCAGCAACAAAGGTTCCATATTTTCCAGTAACCATAAAAACAAGACTTGGACGAAATAGTGTACCACCGTACAGTTCTTCTACCTCTTTAGCATATCCACCAAAACCTCCACTTGAACCCATGACCTGACTAGCTGGTATATAGTTTAAAAAACCTGTTGGAGTAGAATAAATTTGCAATACAGCAAAAACAGAAATACATACTAAAATTAGACTTAGTATATTTAAATCTTTAATAAAGATTTTAAAACGAAAGGAAGATCCAATAGCCCAGCCAGCAATAAAAGGTAGAAATTCACGAAATTGAGCAAAAATATAAAGAGGGATTTCTTTATGTAAAACTGCATTTACAACGGAAAGAAATAATGATGCTAAAAAGACAATACTGAATACATAAGCAAATTTTTTATTAATTATTCCATACAAGATAAAAAATAAGATTAAAAATAAATCAAGAGTAAGCAATAGATATACTGAATTAAAAAAATATTTCCTAATACTCTCAATAAATAAAACAATTAAAGCTAGCTTCCAGATCATTTAGATATACTTCTTTATATTTAATCCATGATAAGAACCTCTGACAATTTCATATAAGTAATTAAATAAACTTACGAGATACAATGATTTTTTTATTCCTTTAAGCTCATCAAATGCCATAAATAATCTCAATCTTACAATAAAATAACCAAAAAAATAGAAGCGTTGCTTATTAAATAACTCAAGGAATTCTTTGTCTAAATAACATGTTATTTTAGAGGGAGATTGCTTTTTGAAATTTTTAATTTTTAAAAGTATCTTTTTATTCGAATATTTTTTCATATAAAAATTTAACATACTTTTACGAATCTGCTTTATTTTTTCCGGGTTGAAAACAAGTTTCTTATAATTTTCTAAAAGCTCTTCTGGAGTATTGAAGAATGGCACATTAGGTCCAAATAAATCAACTAAAGTAGGATCCCACTGGCAAAATGGAAGGGAGCCGGCTAGTAAGGCTTCAATGTATCTTCCTTTAAACCCTCTAAGTCTTTTATTTCGCTCTAATTCATTATCATGGACACCAGAAAAACTAAGGTGCAGTAAGGAACGGGAAATTACAATGTTTTTTTCATCTCTTGTTATTATACCCTTATTAGTTCCATATCCAGCAATGTAGAAGTCAGGTTCCTTTTTTTTTAGGTATTCAATAAAAAAACTTCTATTTGATCTAACTATACCTCCTATAAATGAAATTTTTATATCTTGATTATTTGTTCTATTCTTTCTGTAGAGTTTATAATCAAATAACTGACCAATAACAATTGGTATATCATACATTTCAAAAACAGATTTCATTGCTGGGTTAAACGACCAGCAAAAATCAGCATGTTGAGCGTAATAAAAATCGTTACGAGTAAACAAAACTTCAGCATCTGAAAAAGCACAACAAATAATGATTTCCGGAAATGATTTTCTCCACTCTTCAATTTTATCGGGATCAATTAATCTAGATGCGCCCACTGCCAAAATTATTAAACTAATATTATTCTTACTGATTAGTTTTGATATTTCCAAAAAACACCCGTTAAAACCATGTTGAAAATAAAAACTGCTTAGATCAATCTTTCCGGCAATGTTATATCTTTTTGATAAGATATCTAAACTTTCAGAAGTATGACTTTCGTTCATCAGATTTTCTGATACAAATAGTAAATTATTATTTAACATTTAATTTTAATAATTTTATTAGGTTTTGTTTAATATAAATACTACCTAAAACTCCAATGGGTCTTTTAAAAAAATGCCTATATATTATTACAAGCAATACAATTAAATACCTGAATAAGTTAATTTTGTAATGTCTTAAAAAAATTATATAATTTTTTATATAGCAATGTGATTGTATAAAAAGCAGCACCAAATAGCTTTTTTTAGAAGAATTTTTATTGAGTTGCGTCATTGAGGCTTTACCAACTGACCTAAATAATACTACTGAATATGTTTTTCTTGCCTTTCCCTCAATTAGTAAGGAGGCTAAAACAAAATGGTCTGCACCACTATTTGGTATAAGTTTAGGCAAAAGTTCTAACATGATACCCCTCAGATGATTTGTTTTTGTTAAACAATAAAAGATACCATTATCAGTTACGGATGAAAAGTAATTTATTAATCTTAAAAGAGGGCTGTTAGCTAAGTTATTATCTGAAACTCCATGATAAGAATAACCGGAATCAGTATAAATTACGTTTGGAATTACCATCGAAACGGAGTCATCATCAGATATTATCTTAAAAGCTTCGGCTATGAAAAATGAGTTTATATGATCATCCGCACCAATATACATTACATAAGGGGTTTTTACTAATTTAATTAAATATGAAAAATTATTAGAAACGCCTAAATTTTCTTGCTGACGAATTAATTTAAACCGACTGTCATTTTTAGTAAGATCATTTAAAATTACAAACGTATTATCTGTTGAACAATTATCAGATATATAAACAATAAAATTTTTTGCTGTTTGACTTTTTATGCTGTCTATGCACCGTCGAACTGTATCCTCCCCATTAAAAATAGGTAGCAAAATTGTTACAAGGGGAAAGTTATTTTGAGATGAATTATTTATAGAAGAATTTTTCTAGTTGGTATAAAAGAATATCAAATTAATATTTAATTATATAAAATAAAAATTAAGTTTTATAATCAATAGGTAAGGCCAATAAATCCACTCCTGTATAGCTTGGAAACGAATAATCTCGGGTAATTTTAAAATTACAATAATTAGATGATTGTTGTTGGTTATAAAATATTTGAAGCAAGTTTATATCGTACGAAATTGATTCAAAAAAATTAAATAAATCCTTTTTCTTGGTTAAGAAATGATTATCCGAGTCATCAAAAAAAAATTCAAACAAAATAATTGGCTTATTTATTCTTATAGTTTCAATTCCACCTTTAAGTATTTCTAATTCTGAACCTTCTGTATCTATTTTAATAAACTTTATAGTTTTAAATTTTTCTTTATCTAAAACAGCTAAGCTAGCAAATGACTTAACAAATATATCACCCCTGATAAATTTTTCCTTTAGATAAAAGAATTTATCAAAGGTTGAAGCTTGCGAACCATCTCTCTGATCTATATAAAAAACAGCTTGGTCTGTAATATTCGAGAGTCCATATTTACGAATTTCAATATTCTTATAAAAATTATTCTTCGATATAAAATCTAGACTTTTATAATGTTGACTATTTGGCTCATAACAAACCACGTGCCCATTTTTTTTTACAAGACTTGAGAACAATAGCGCCGTCATCCCGTTATTGGCTCCAATATCTAGGACTAAATCCCCACTTCTTATATACTTTTCTGCAACTTCTGAGATAACATCTTGTGGTTTACCTTTTAAAACGCTGAGATAAGAATATCTAAGAAATCTTACCAACCAATTTAATGCATTTAGAAAATTTAAAAAATATTTTTTCATATAAATTATCGTCGTAAAATAAAAAGAAGCAAAGAAACGCCATCAAAAAAACTTGAAATTTTAGAATTTCCCCATTCTCTATCATGATAGGTTACATTTAGATTTATTAGTTCAAGACCAGATTGTAAGGAAAGTGATAAAAATAAAAGATCACCCCACCTATCTCTATTATCTACGCAATCATTTAATTTAAGAATATTTTGCACTACTAATTTTGGAAAAGCTTTTGAACCACACAATACATCCATTAAATTTGTTTTAAACCTAAAATTAAAAAATAACGTAATTATTTTATTATAAAAAAAATGAAACATCCTACCAGAATTTTTTAAATAAGAATCAAGTCTATTTCCTGTAACTACAGCATTTACTTCTAAACTTTTTAAAGCAATTTGTATGGCGTCAAAATGTGAAACGCTACAATCAGCATCAAAAATTGATATTATTTCCCCTGTTGAAATTTTAAAACCTTGAATTACAGCATCGGCTTTTCCACTATTATCCTGATATTTAAACAATATTTTAAGATTTGAATAAAATTCTTGTCTTGATTGAAATTCAATTTCTCGAAAGGTATCAAAACTTTCACTACTAACAATAAAAATCAATTCAATATTATATTTAAATTGTTTAAATCCAGATAATACTTTTAATATATTCCCCTCCTCCTCTTTTACGGGAATAATAAAGGTAAATTTAGTATTAGTTAGTTCTGAAATTTCCGTTTTTATAGGATTCATATAATGATGCTATACCTTCTTCAATTTTGATTTTAGAATACCAACCCAAGGAGTTAATCTTTGAGGTATCCAATAATTTAGATAATGTTCCATTGGGCTTATTTGTGTCATATGAGATAGAGATATCATAATCAATTATTTTCGCAACTAAATAAGCCAAATCAGTAATTTTATAATCGATTCCAGTGCCTATATTTATTATAGGGAAATCGTTACTTTTAATTTTTTTTAATAATTCAATCTTATTGTTATAAAGAAATTTAATTCCCTCTGCTAGATCTACGGTATTTAAAAATTCCCTTCTTGGAGAACCGTCACCCCATATCTCTATTTGTTTAGTATTATTTCTTTTAGCACTATCAATTTTCATAATCAAACTTTGTAATACATGACTTTTATTTACATGAAAGGTATCATTAAAACCATATAAATTTGGCGGCATAACTGCAAAATAATCTTTCTTATACTTTATATTTACAGCATTTATATATTGAATAGTTGAAATCTTTGCAAGAGCATATGAACGATTTGTTGATTCTAATTTTGAACTTAATAAGTCATTTTCTTCTATTTTCTTAATAATATTATTGGGATAAATACAATTGCTACCTAAAAATATATAGTCTCTTACATTACAATCTACGCAACCTTTTGTTACATTCAATCCAATATTCATGTTTTGTATCAATGACTCGCTAGATTCTTGCATATTAAAAAGAATGCCGCCAACTAACCCAGCGCAATTAATTACCAAATCAGGTTTGAATCTATCAATACATTCAATTACTTGATTAAAATCTTGAAGATTACATTGCTCACGGGTTGGGCTGCTTACTATGAAATCTTTTTCAAATTCTTTTTTTATTGCGATTCCAGCTAATCCACTTCCACCAAAAACCAAAACTCTTTTTTTTATCATTTTCACTTTCAATTAATTTGTTAAAAAAATATTAATATTTTACTTTTATTGTTGAAGTCAGATCATTTACAAACTCTTGACTTATGATACCTGAATTAATTAAAGAATTTATTTCCAACGTTGAATTTTTCTTAATGAGATAAACTAATTTTATTAAACGATGTAATGAAATGAATTCATAATAATCACTTATATTAATAAAATTATTTTCAGAAAAATTTACATCGACTTTCAAAAAAAAATTATTAAGATTCGAAATAGATAAAAAATTAATTTTTATATTTGGAATTATTACTTTTATTAAATTTAAAATTTTAATATGCTTAATAATATATTTAAGTTTACCTTTTGGAATTGTTCCAATTATAGGAGGAATGCGTAAAACTAGCAGCTTACAATTATTATTTTTTGAATTATTAGTTAAATAATTTTCCCCTATCCATTTAGACCAAAGATATGGTCGAAAGAACTTAATAAATTTTTCTATAATAAAAAAATGAATGTAGGCCTCGTAATATTTTATTTTATTTGTACTTAGATATATAAATAAATTTATCTTAAATTTATCAAGTTTTTTATAAATTTCGTTAGGGTTAAATACATTTGATATGATTAATTTTTTTGAATTTAAATAATGAATAGGCGAAGCCTGTGAATAGCCTCTGCTATAAATGATAGTTTTAATTTTACTATCAGATAATACTTTATCAAAATCTAAATCGTCTAAATTGTCAAAAAATAAATAATGGTTATATTTTAATAAAGCTCGAGAAATTGCCCCTTTTTTACCAATTACTAATATCGTCATGTTTAATAAAAATTGGTAAAATTCTATAAAGGAAATATTTCAATGGAAACTTTAAATAAATAAAAAAGGTTAACCGCCTATTTTTTTTTAATGATAATATCTGTTCGTTAAGAGTATTTACATAACTTGAGATTCCATTTGTACTTTTGCCACCTGAGCGCATTTTTATAAGGCATTTATATTCATGCTTGATAAATAATTTATTATTTAAAACCCTTAGAAAAAAATCATAATCACCTGCACTTTTATATAGATTACTATATTTATAATTCAAATAAACATGACGCCGAAAATACGAAGCTGTGTGAGCTGGCATTACTCCAAATAATAGCATCCACTTACGAAAAAAAAATGAATGATAAAATCTCACAATTTGATCTTTATCGATTAAGAGTGCGCCTCCAAAATAACATTCTAAATTTTTATTCATAAGAAAACATTGTGAAATATGTTCTAACACTTTTGTATTAGGATAATAATCTCCCACATGTAACAGGCCTATTACATCTCCGGATGAAGCATCTATGCCAGTATTTATGGCATCGTATATTCCAGATTTTTCTAAAATAATAAAAGTTATATTTTTGTTTTCTAATTCAATCCATTCTTTTATTACATCAATTGTCCCATCATCACTTCCACCATCAATAATTATATGTTCTTTATTTTCATAATTTTGTTTTTTGAAATTTTCAAGACATTCTCTTATATATTTTTTTCCATTAAGTACAACTGTTATAATTGAAATTTTAATATCAGTCATTATTTTTATTTAATTCTTGAATTATCATTATGTCAATAATCAATCTATACCAAAAGGCTTGTAGAAAATGAAATATAAAACCCTGTCGACCATCTAAAAATCCTAATTTAATAAAATAACGATAATTAAAATATAATAAAGATCTTAAAATTAAAGGTGTGTACAAATAGTAAAAATTTCGTAATTTTATTCTCTTTTCTATATGGAAATTTATTAGTAATTTATTTAAATTAAAATTCAAAGAAAATAATTTATAATTATTTTTTAATAAATTTTTATACTCAATGAATTCCGCATTTGCATAATTGATATGTTTATTTAACCAAAAATGAATATTTTTTTTATTATCATCGATTATCACTATATTTGATCGAATTATCTTACCAGTACTAATCATTACATGTTCATCCATTATTCTTCCATCAGTATGAGCATATTCTGGTTTAAATATACGTACAATTGGTATATCTGAAACACCACCAAATTTTAAGATTTTGCCAAGAAATTTAATACTTCTCAATATTTCCACTCCATTTATACTATGATGAAGTGTTTTAAGATAATTATTTAAATTATCGTTGTTATCTACGTTGTATATATATTCATCAGCATCTATTCTTATTACCCAATCATACTTCGATAGTATGTTATCAATAGCCCAATTTAATTGACTACTTGGATTATCCCATTCTCTAAAATATACTCTTGCACCCAAATCTTTTGCTATTCTAATAGTATTATCACTAGAGCCTGAATCTAGAATTACAATATCATTAACATAATTTTTTAATGATGAAATACATCTATTAATATGAATTTCTTCATTTAAAGTTAAAATTATTCCACAAGTATTCACAATATTAATTAAATATATCTTTTTTAGCTAATATATATATTAATTGCCCATTCATATTTTCTTTAAAGGTTAATTTAGCATATAAGGGAGATAGAATTTTTCTTATGAAAAATAAACGGTAGGTATTTTTAAATTCATTTTTTATATCATTTTCGTCCGTCATCAATCCTTTTGACAATCCTTTTGATTTTATTTTTTCAATAAAAAACTTAAGGTACAACTCCCAAGGTGTGTAAGATCCAAATTTAATTATCTTGAATCCATTAGATTCAAGTAATTTAATTAATGAATTTGGTCCAAAATGTGTAACATGGGAATGTGGAATCCATTTTGGAAAATTTATACCCCAACTATTTACTATTTTTGAGAAGAAATTATCTGTCATTACTAAAAGATGGCCGCCATTTTGTATTTTTTTGTTTAATTTATTAATAAAATTAGAAACATCATTAATATGTTCTATTACTTCAAATGAGGTTACTAAATCATATAATTTACCAGTCTCCTCTAAATCTGAGTCCTTAATTATATTGATTTTATTTACCCTAGAGGCATATTCGCTTTCTTGGATTGAAATTTCATATCCTTCTATATTTAAAACACCATATTTTTTTAACAACCATGGTAAAAAACCATATCCAGTTCCTACATCAAGCACTGACAAGTTTTTAATATTACTTTTAAATTTACGAATAATATTTGAGTTAATTTTTGCATTGATTATCTGGCCCATTAAATGCCTATCACTTCCAAAGTCTTTAATATAATAATTTTTATAATTTTCATCATCTAAAATTTCTCGAGAGAAATAAAGGATACATTGATCACAATAATTTATATTTATATTAGAAATCTCAAAGGGAATTTTTAAAATACTGTTCTTACATATTGGGCAAATATCTCGAATTTTTATCATAAATTTTTTTTATATTTGGTTCCATCTGGATTGAATTTTATTTTTTGGATCAAATAAAAAACAATCATTTCCAAAAAAAATTGATGTATTTTGCTCTAGCAAAACTCCTGGGGCGCTACCAAAAAAATCCACTCGTCGCAACAACTTTTCTTTTGTTCTACTATAAATTTCATAACCCTCAGAATTATCACATATGATTAATCCTGTATCAGTTAAATAATTTTGCGACCAGTCAATTAACTCTTCACGATAAAGTCCATCTATAACAATAACATCAAATTTATTAATTTTTTCTGAATTTATTATTTCTGAGATTTTTTCTATAAAAATATTTCTTTCTACATTTAAATGATGAATTGATACATTTTTATTTAAATATTTATTTAAATAATCAAACCAAACTTTGTCTCCTTCAATAGAAAGAACCATTTCTGCTCTTTTAGACCACCATAACGTTGACTGTCCAGCTCCAAATTCAAGAACTTTACGACCTTTAAAATCACGCGTAGATAGAAATCCTATAGCGCTATACGTATACCATGGCAGAGATTCACCATTTTTATTAATTGCCTTACCGCTCCATGCGCTTTTAAGAAAACCTGTTATTACAATAAAACGATAATATTTTGCGATAATTAAAAAAAATATATGAAGAAGACGATAAACGACTTTTGGTAAAAATTTTTTTAAGAAATTTTTAAATTTAATTATAAACATTTATTTTTTTAGAATAAAATTTCCGAGCACCAAAATATCCATATCAGTTCTTTTAAAACAGGAATAAGCCTGTTCAGGGGTCTCTACGATTGGTTCATTTTCATTAAAGCTTGTATTAAGTAACATTGGATGTCCACTTAACTTACCAAATTCTTTAATTAGTCTATAGTATAAATAGTTTTGAGATTGTTTTACTGTTTGAACTCTTGCAGTACCATCTATGTGTGTAATTGCAGGAAATTTATCCCGCCATTCATTTTTTACTTCCACTATATGCTGCATATACTGACTTGGCCCACTTGCAATAAAATAAGTATTAAGTTCTTCTTCAAGAATAGTTGGGGCAAAAGGACGAAAAGATTCCCTTCGTTTTATTTTTGAATTTATTTTATCTTTCATGTCAATTATGCATGGATTTGCTAATATTGAACGATTACCAAGAGCTCGAGGCCCCCATTCACTTTTCCCTTGATACCATCCAACAATCTTACCTTGATATAAAAGATTAGCAACAGTAATGAGCAACCTATCTACATCATTATGTTCAACAACATGAATTTCCTGATCTATTGCTAATTCCTTAATTTTGCAGTTATACTCAAATCCCCAATATGAATGCTTCATTATGAAACGTTTAGATTTTTTTTCGGTATTATGCCAACACCAATAAGCTGCACCTAGTGCGGTTCCATCATCTGATGACGCGGGTTGAATAAACTGGGATTCAAATTTTGTATGCTTCCGAATACTAGAATTAACAATTCCATTAAGAGCGCAACCACCTGCCATTGCAATACTTCCATTTTGGAATTTATGTTCTTGTTGTTTTAATATATCAATTACAATTTTCTCAAAATGCTTTTGAGAGGATGCAGCAAGATCCATTTGCAACTGCTTAATTGGTTCGTTTCGAACTCTTTTTTTACCTAGTAATGTTGTTACTTTATCAGTAAAAATATTGTTAATAATAATTTCTCCGCAATTATTTGTAGCCCCACTTGCTTGACCGTTATGCATTCTGAAATATTTTGAATTTAATTTAATTAAATTTTTTTCATCATATTTTATTAATTCGTTCATTTGCTTGCTATATATATCATTTCCGTAAGATGCTAATCCCATAACTTTATATTCTTCGCCAAATTTTTCAAAGCCAATATGTTGGCAAACAGCTGTATAGAAAAATCCCAGGCTATTTGGTAAAAAAACTTTCCGAAATGGTTTAATATTGCTTCCTTCACAATGAGCTAGCATCATACTCACAAAATCTCCGGATGCATCATATGAAAATCCAAGCGTGGGCTTATCAAATTCAGACAAATAATAACTACTAGCTATGTGGGATAGATGATGTTCAATATAATTAACTTTACCTTTGAAATTTAAAGGATCCTGATCTAAGGATAATGCAACTAATTTAACTAGTGAATGATCATCTGTGATTCTTCTTCTTCGTAGATACTCTACAAAAGCATTTCTCGTAGACAAAGGATTTAAAATTGCATGCCTCATCCTAGCGTATAGGTTTGCATTACTATTCCTTGAAATTGCTATATGTGTAAGGTCAATTAATCTAACGCCAGAAGCAGCCATAAGACTTTTTATAGAATTATGCGGAAATTCAGATGATGATTTAATTCGCTTACCGAGCCTTTCCTCTGAAATAGCCCCCACCAATTCACCGTCGATAACTAAACAAGCTGAAGAGTCAGAATGATTAGTATTAAGTCCCAATATTACACTCATGACTTCCTTTAGATACACTCTTATACATATTTATATATAAGCTTTTAAGCTTAGAAGGTAAAAAATTTTCTGCTAATAACTCAGCAGATTTAGACATTTTATTATATCTTATCGAGTCGAGGTTCAATGCTTCTTGTATTACCTTAGATAAGATATTTACTTCATTGGAAACACACCATCCAGCACCACTAATTTCTAAAGACTTCCAAGGGGTTCCATTTGAGGCAATCACTGGCAATCCATAAAATAAAGCTTCTAATACTGAATTGCCAAAACTTTCTGCATATGATGGTAATATTAAAAAATCACATTCAGCAAGAATATTATATTTATCTTGCGAGTATTTAGGCCCAACAAAACTAATTGCGAAATTATTTTTATAACCTCCTGACTGACAAACTAGCTTATCCAAATATTTTTTATCTGGCGCATTGCCAACAATAATTAATTCATTGGAATGATAAAAATATGAAGGAAGAAGTTGCCAAGCAGAGATCAATCTATCAAGAGCTTTAATGGGATGAATTCTGCCTATAAAAATAATCTTTCTTCCTTTTTTTGGTGGGTAATTATTATTTTTTGAAATGGGAAAACATTCTGATAATTTATAAATAATATTCGGTATTAATATCGTTCTTAAAAAGCCTTTATTTTTAATAGTAAACTCCTCCTCATCAGAGGTTACATGTATAACATTAGCCTTTTTTAGGATACGTTTTTGATATAAACAATAAGCAAGTTCTTTTATATATTTATTTCTTTTTAATGCAAATGGATACAGCATACCGCGAACACTTAATATTAATGGTATATCATTTTTTTCAGCAAATTTTGAAGCTATAAAATTACCGAGAGTCCATAATCCGTGCAAGTGAAATATAACTTTACATTTAATCAATGAACCATTTATATTATTTATTAAAATTAAATTTTTATATTCATTATATTTTTTTTTCATCGATATGGCATTAAGTATTTCAAAATTATTTGAACTTCTTAATGATTGCTTTGAAAGCTGCTCAACAAATACAATATGAATTAAATCTTTATTTAAAGTAGCGCTAATAATGTTTTCAATACTTGAATATGGCCCCCCTATATCGGGTGTCATTTTTTTTAGAAAATGAAATACTACAATCATTCTCTGCTTAAAAATTAATTCTTTTAAGACAAATTGATAGCGTAAGTTTCTGATATTCAGTTACGTCATTCCAATATCGATTTTTCTTTTGAGGTAAAAGTTCTATCATCTTATCAATTAATTTATATGGGATTTGTGTTATAAATCCAGTTTTTTTTCTATTATAAATTTCTTTTGGTAACTTAAAGTAGTCGCGACTTAAAATATACTTAAGTTTTTTTCTACTTTTATCGCATAAGAACTGAGCACATACGTCGGCTCTTAAAAAGTTATCGCAAAATGGGGTTCTAATTTCAACTGAATGAGCCATTCCAGCCCAATCAGCATCACGGAGTAATTGATTTCTTAGATAGTGAATAGTCTCTAAAAAAAATAAATCAAAATCCATATCTTGACGTGACTTATTTTTATTCGAAAAATTTAATTTGCTTGAATAATTTAATCTACTTAAATAAATTTTTAATAACGTAAAAATTTCTTTTTCCGGTATTTTTAATATTCTTGCGATTTCAAATGGTGTAAAAACCAATCTTTTTACGATATATGCATTTAAGATGCTTGGCTTTAAAAATAAAATTAATTGCAATCTCAAAAAAATGCGCTCGTATCTTCTCAGATTGTAAATGTCAGTAATTCTAATCAAAAAATTCAAAATACTTTTAAATAAATTTAAATTAATATTAAATAAATTTCTTATTTTAAGTAAGAGAGGGACTACTAAGTAAGTTTTATAACCCCCAAGAAGTTCATCCCCGCCCACCCCTGATAATAATACTTGTATATTATTTCTTCTTGCTAGACGTGCAACAAACCATGTATTAATACCATCAGCAGTGGGTTGATCCATATCTTTTAAAATTTGCGGAAATGAATCATGTAAATCTTTTTCTGTAATAATTTCGTATATATGCTCAAGACCATATATCTTTGAAACTTTAGCGGCTAATGATATTTCATCATAAGCACTGCCTAGATACTTATTAAAAACAATTGTTAAGGCATAGATCTTTTTATTTTTATTTATAAATTTTGAAGTAGCTGCTGCTAAAATACTAGAGTCAATTCCTGCTGAAAGCATAATACCCACTGGCACATCAGAAACCAAATGATACTTAACAGATTCTTCTATTGATCTTCCTATTTTTAAAATACGATCATTTTTTTTTTGACAACGAGATTGATTATTTGAATTTAATGGAATATTTCCATTTAAAATTCCATTTTTTGAGATTAATTTATAAGTTCCTGCTTCTAAACAAAAAACATCGGGTTTATATGTATCTGGTTCACAAGATGCACCGAATAGAAGCGACTGTAATATACCACGACTAATTTCAGTAACTGAATTTTTATTACCCAAAGATCTTGCGTAAGAAGAAAAAGCAAATTCTAACCCGTCATAATAATAATAAAGTGGTTTTATTCCATAATGATCTCTTGCTAAAAAAAGTTCGTCTTTATCTAAATCATAAATTGCAAAAGCATACATTCCTCGAAGCATAGATAGCCCAATTACGCCATACTCTTCATATATATTTAACAGAACTTCAGTATCTGATAATGTTTTAAATACCACTCCATTGCGTATACATTTTTCACGTAATTCCTTGTAATTATATATTTCTCCATTGAATACAATAATCTTTTTGCAATCCTGAGAAAGCATTGGTTGATTTGATGCTGACGATATTTCAATTATTGATAATCGAGTGTGGCAAAGTAATACAGAATCATTCTGAGATTTCCATATTCCAAGATTATTAGGTCCGCGGCTTGCTATAGAGTTGGCAATAAAGTTAATGTCATGTACATGCTTTTTATTTAAATCATGTAATCGGTAAATTCCCCCAATACCACACATTTTATTTTGGAACCTTACACATTTCTTAGATTTGATTCAGATATCATTTGATAACCTTTTATTAATTCCTTAATACCGATATCAAGACTATATTCAGGAAGATAACCAGTTAATTCTATTTTCTTATTTGATACTATGTAATTTCGTTGATCTGGATCTACAGAAAATTTAGCTTCTTTTATAATAAAGTTTTTAATTTGCTTGGATATTAAATTACAAAGCTCTAGCTTTGAAAGGTTAGCACTAGATAACCCTATATTATATATTTCATTTTTCATTTTTGAGAAATTACTAATTGAATGAATAAAAGCTTTTGCAACGTCTTTTATATGAATGTAATTTCTTTTAAAATGTCCTTCGAATAATACTACGTACCCATCCTTAAATGCTCTATATGTAAAATCATTAACCAATAAATCAAGTCTCATTCGAGGAGACATGCCAAATACAGTTGCTAATCTTAAGCTAATAGAATTCCCTCTTTCCATAATCCTTTTTTCAATTTCTACCTTGTCACGAGCATATAATGAAAGTGGTTTTAATGGGGATGTTTCATTACATTCATTATTACTATCACCACTGCCATAGGCGCTATTTGTTGTTGGCATAATTATGATTTGATTGTTAGACATCATTTCTAACATATCTATGATTGCAATTTTATTTATTTGTTCTGCACCATATGGATCTTTAAGACAAAGCGGGGCCCCAACTAACGCAGCTAAAGGAATTACAATATCCGCATCTTTTAATAGAGAACGCATTAGTAACTTGTCTCTAATATCACCACGTAAAATCTGTAGATGATTATCAAAGCAATGTTCAGCTAAACTCAACTGACCATATCTAAAGTTGTCAAGCACAGTTACTTGAAACCCCTGTTTCAAAAGTTTTGGAACAAAAATTGAGCCAATATAACCAGCACCACCAGTAACTAGAATTTTAGTCATAGAATATTCACTTTTTATACTAATAATTTTTTATATAAGATTTGATTATAAACATCTCCATCATAAAAAGATGTATGTGTAATTGAATTTTTACTCAATCTAACCCAAGTGACAACGCGCGGCTTTAAAAGATTGCTATTACCAGCATGAAGTCCAAAAGTGTCAATTAAAAAAACAGAACCCTCCTTTGCCTCTAAATTAATGAAATTTAATTCAGAACTGCAATCACAATCAAGATCTAAATGACTTTCAGGTACATAGCGTATTGACCCATCATCTTTAGTAGTACTTGTCCAATATATGAAAATTGTTAAAAATTCTATATCATCATGATCACGGTGAAAATTTGTAACAGATGTGTTGCAGTTACTTGATGGAATCGATATTAATGTATTAATTGAATAAATTTTAAAATCTGATGAGCCAAAATAATCTAATAATATATTTTTTAGGTTTGGTGAATTTAGCAAATTTTTAATATATTTTTCCTGCCAAACTTCGTATCTCATAGACCAATATAAGTAATTACTATTTGGTATTGATAATAAATTTGCTTGTAATGGTATGTGTGAGTTGTAACATTTATTTTCTAAGGACTTTTTAACAAATTCTTTGCATATATTTTCTGAAAAATTATACATATCAGGTAGTTTATAAAAACCGTTCAAATATAAATTTTTACTGATTATACTTTCAGAATGTGATTTCTTTTTATTAATTCGAACATTACAAGCTATTTCCTCAAGATGATGAGTAGTGAATAATCCATTTTTAAGAGTATAAAATTCATTAAAATTTACAAATCCATAAAATTTATTCTTAAAAATGAATAATATTAGTTTATTTTTTGATGAAACAATTTTCGGGAAAAAATAAATAATAGTTAATTTAATTTTTTCAAATAAAGATGCTTGTCTTAAAGCGCCAATATTAACCCAAGAAAAATATGAATTAATTTTTTCATATGTTTTTCGTATTGTTCTTATATTTATCATAAACTTTTGAACTATTCTTAAGTAAATCAATCTAAAATTTTTCGAGTAGATTTCCTTCTGAAAACTCGTATATTTTATCGCAGTTATACAGAGTCTCTTTTCTGTGTGAAACAATTATTAATGAAATACTTGGAAATGTCTTTCTAATGTTAGCAATAATCTTTCGTTCAGATTCTATATCTAATGCATTTGTAGCTTCATCTAAAATTAATAAACTAGGTTTCTGATAAATAGCTCTAGCCAATCCAACTCTTTGTCGTTGGCCTGCTGAAAGCTCTGTTACACCATCTCCTACGTTTTTAAGTAAATCATTAGTATTACTAAAAAAATAATCAAAATTAACTACACCTAATGAAAATAAAACTTCTTTAGCTTTGCTTTCAAGATCATCTTCATTGCTCAGAGTGATGTTATTTAAAATGCTATCATTGAAGAAAAATATTTTTTCATTAACGTATGAAATTTTGGAACGCAATTGAGCCAGACCATCGGCCGATAATTTCTTACCATCAAGATAAAATTCTCCTGACTCTGGAGGTTGCAATGTTGAAATAATATCCAATAAAGTACTTTTACCTGTTCCACTGTATCCAAAAATCCCAATAGCGGTTCCGCTTGCTATAGTTAATGAAATATTATTTAACTGATAATGATTTACACCTTTATATTTAAAATAAATATTATTTATTGAGTATTTACTCCATTTTAATGTTGAATTATTATTAAAGATTGTTTCGTTTTTATTTTTATTTAAGTAAAAATAAATATCTTCTATCTCATTTTTTAATTTTTGATTACTTACTATTGATATTAAGTTTGAATAAATTGTTTGAATCTGTGGCATTATTCTTTGCATCATAAGAAGCATCATAGCTGTGATTGAAAGAACTTTTACATTTAGTGTTTCGCTATTATGATCAGATTCTGCAAAGAAAAATATTACAAACACTAAAATTAAATACAAAAATAATTCTATAAGATAACGAGGTAACGTCCCTAAGTAATGAATCTTAGCTTGTGCATTTCGTAATATATTTTGTGAGGATTGATATTCTGATTCTAACTTCATGTAAAGATTATTTAAAATAATTTCTCTTCTTCCATCAAATGCATCCCGGAGTATTGTGGAGGATTTTGTTATATGCTTATTTATTGTTGATGATGAAATGCTTATTGGAGCTTGTATTGAGTGCATAATAATCCAATATAAAGTAAATATAATAAAAAAAGTTAAAATAGTTGCATTAAAATTAACAATTAACATCATTACTAATCCACAAATTAATATAAATGATGAACTTATAACAAGCAATGTTGGGATTAAAGAATTTGCAACATATGAATTTACTTTTAAATTTAATACAGCAAAATATTCATTCGTATTTTTATTAATTATTTCTGAATACCTTTGCCTTATTATTAATTTAAATAATTCAACAGACAAAGAATTTCCCACCTGATGACCAAGTGTAGTTTGATATTTTATTAAATAAATCTTTAAAACTGTTGAGATTGTAATTAAAACTGCAAATAAAGTACTAAAAAGTAATAAATCAATCGATACATTTAAATAATTTATGAACTGTATAAATTTACTTGGAATCTCAATTTTGTTAAAACTTAATGGATCTAAGAGAACCATACTAAGTGGTGCTATTGACGCTATGGCAAGTATTTCAACCATAGTTGACATGATAACTAAAAAAATTAACCAAATTTGTTTTGTTTTATTTTTTTTAATTAATTTAAAAAAGATTTGATGATTAAATGCCTTTAAAAAACTCATTTTAAATTTCATTACAGTCGAGCATCAGATATAGATTTATCTAACAATGATTTTATATCGTAGATAACATGTATAGTTTTAAGAAAATATGGCTTTTTACCACTAAATAGTGATTGAAATTCATTGTGAGAAACAGCTACTAATACTGCATCATATTTTTTATTTTTTAAATCTTTATTTAGATTTATTTTATATTCTCTGTATGTTGCTTCGACCTCCGCTTGTGGATCGTAGATATCTACCATAGCACCAAAGCTAATTAGTTCATCATATATTTCTGGCACTCTTGAATTTCTTATATCTTTACAATTTTCTTTAAAAGTTATACCTAATATTAATATATTTGAAGAGGAAATTTGTATGCCCTTATTACACATAATTTTTATTAGGTTGTTTGCAACATAGGTTGACATACCGTCGTTTACTTTTCTTGCCGCAGTAATTAATTCTGGAATATAGCCAATTTCAAATGATTTATTTGTTAAATAGCATGAATCAACACCAATACAATGACCGCCAACCAATCCTGGCCTGAATGAAATAAAGTTCCATTTTGTTTCAGCAGCTAACAATACTTCAGTAGTATCAATTTTTAGCTTGTTACAAATTATTGAGATCTCGTTTATTAATGCAATATTAATATCTCGTTGAGTATTTTCTATAATTTTCGCCATTTCAGCAACTTTAATACTAGAAGCTCTATATGTACCTGCAGTAATAATCTGGTTATATAGCCAATCAATTCTATCTGCGGTATCTGGGTTAGAGCCTGAGGTAATTTTTTTTATATTTGTAAGGGTTCGTAATTTATCACCGGGATTAATACGCTCAGGACTATATCCACAAAAAAAATCAGTGTTAAAAATTAAGTTTGAACTTTTAACCAATATTGGTATACAAATTTCTTCCGTTGCTCCAGGCGATACCGTTGACTCGTATATTACAATATCATTTTTTTTAAGACATGAGCCAACTGCTTCAGAAGCTTTTATTAAATAACTAAAATCCGGTACTTTATTCTTAGTTACCGGTGTAGGTACTGTTATTATAAAAATATTACAATCTTTTAAATCATTTAAATTACTAGTTAATCTCAGGGAGTTATCAACACTTAAATTGCATTCTCCCGTTTGATCAATACCTTTTTTTAATTGAAGTACCCTTTCTGAATTTGTGTCAAAACCTATGCATTTTATTTTTTTTGAAAATTCAACTAATAGAGGTAAGCCTACGTACCCAAGTCCAATAATTGCAATGCTAAATTTAATATTTTCTTTTATATTATTCATCGTGATTCTTTTTTAAATATATATTTAAATTTACAAATTCGCATGTTTTTGATTGTTGTAAAAAATTATTTTTATAATTAATTTGGTATATTGCTATATAAAATAAAATAATTAATTCTTTATCAATTCTATATCATACTAATGATATAGAATTAGACTTTAAAATCATTCTCAAATCTCTCTGGGAAAAATTTATTTAATTTGAATCCGCTATCCCAGTAGCAGATTCCATCGCTGAAAAAAGCTATCCACATACTAAATGTAGATCTTGATCCAATAAAATAATTAGATCTTGATGCAAGCAACATACTTTCTATTGGAGATTGAATATCAGCTCCGATATATTTATAATTTTTGTTACCAAGCCAATCTCGTATAAATAAGGTGGTTGTGTCTGAATAAACTGTTACATCATCGTTTGTTATGTTATGTTTTTTTGATATGTATTCAATGCTTTCAAGATACCATTTTTTTGGAATTTGATATGTAGTTTCATTGCTGCCTGTTTTATTAATTGAAAAATCACCAAGACGAACATGTACAGAAATTTTTGAAATTAAATTTTTCTGGCAGTCAAATCTAATTTTTTTTTTCTTATACGAATCTGTTATCCAATTTTTTATATAGTTTTTTTCGTTAAAAATATCATGAAAATAGTTTTTCATACCTTTATATACAATACAAGATGAAACATCATCATTATTATTATTTAAATCAAATTTTTCTTCAGCAATTTGTTTAACAGCATAGGATCTGAAGTATTTTCCCCATTCCGATGGGGTGCGTCCTCTGAATAAATTTAAATATATACGCTTATCAGGCTCATTTCGAATAAATGTACCTATTTTTAATTGGGGAAAAGTCGGATAAACAAAATGGCCTTTTTCTTTAGCGCCTATTAAAGACCTAGAAATTGGTAGCAATAAATTTCCAACACCATAACTTGGCGTCCTTATTAAGCCAAGTAGGTCAAAGCTAAGTGATGCGCGATGATATATCAAGATATTGATCTAAAAAATTTACTAAAGCATCTTTTACATTAAGCGTTGAAATATTTGTAAGGCAAAGATTGTTAATATTGCATTCGTACTTATGACAACAACTGCATTCCAAATCATATCTCAAGTTTACATTTTTGTCTCCTACCGGCTCCCATCTACCCCAAAAATCTCTAGCAGAAAATATATTTAATGTTGGAATTCGAAGTGCGTTTGCTAAATGCATTAAACCACTATCATTACCTATATAAAAGATACTTTTGTTTATAACATATTTTACATCGGTAAAATTTAATGAACCGCACAAATTTTTGCCGAATCCTAAAATATTAATCAATTGATTTGTTTTTATTAAATCTCTTTCGGGTCCAACTAAAACTGGTATTAGTTTATATTTAAGATAAATAAATTTTGCAATCTCAATATATCGGTCCAACGGCCAATTTTTTGAAGGCATATTTGAAAAAGGTGATAGTACATAAGTCTTCTTAAAGTCAATATTATTAATAAGTAAATTTGAAGAAAAATCTTGCTTATTTATATTTATATTTTCATGTACCCATTTTTGTGAATTTTTATACGAAAAACCAAGACGGATAAGTATTTCCTCCGCCCGGGAAATTGTTTTAATAAAAATTTTTGGTTTTTCGCTTAAATTTTGCAAACCATAAATATTTTTTATACCTGATAACTTAAAAAATAATTTATCTCTTAATATTCTTTTAGATCCAATCCACACTTCTTGAAAATAATACAGTTCATCAAATCGTAAAAAAATTTTATAAAATAATTTTATGTATTCTAAAATTTGTTTTAAAGATGATAAGTTGCATTGATATGTTAGATATTTATCAATTAATCCTGTATCTTTTAAGATTGTTTCTGGAAGTAGGTAATTTCCACTCCCCTGAAAATCTGATAGTAATGTGATCTCAGCATCTGGTTTTATTGTTCTTATATATTTAATTGCAGGGACAATTAATAATGTATCACCTAAAGATCCAGTTGAATAGCAAACTATTTTAGTCTTCATTATTGTATATTTTATAAATCATATTCGCGCTTAACGTTAGTGAAAATTTATTAACTAATTTTTTAACTTTGGGACGAATCTCTGGCGATTTGACTGCAAAATCAAGTGAACGATATAGGTCTTTTATGTCGCCAGTTTTAAAAACCAGCTGACTTGATAATGGCTTTACCAAATCTACAGCACACCCACATTCATCACTTACGATTGGGACCACATTAAATAGCATTGCTTCATTAATTACCAAACCCCATGTTTCATTTAAATTACTTGGAAGTACAATAAAATCAGCCGCATCATAGGCGCTAAATATTTCGGATTGATTGAGGAATCCAGTAAACGATGATTTTAAATCATTGTTATATTTATTCACGTTAATAGGTGAGGGCATATCCCATGGTGAATTAGTAACATTTGTAATTTTTTGAAGAATATTTCTCATTTCACCATCACCGACAAATAATGCGTGTACGTTTAAATTGGGATTTGCATTTTTAAATAGTTTTAATGCCTCTACAAAATGAATTGGATTTTTTTTTGGAATGAACTTGCCACAAAATAAAAAAACTGTGGAATCTTGATCAATTTTATACTTTAATCTAAAGCCTACTCTTTTTAATGAATTATTGAATTTATAGCTTGATAATATTCCATCATTATCTACACCATATGGAGTAGAGTAGAATAAATTTTTACTTATGCCACGGTTGATATAGAATTTTTTATTATCTTCACCAATTGTTAAATAGCAATCAAATTGCCTTACAATTATTTTGGTTACGTAATATCTTATAAATTTAATAAAGATGTTTCGTTTTCCATTATCGTTTGCTTCACACCTAAGTATTATTTTTATTTTTGGTCGTTTAATTCTTATTAAAAATAATGCTTGTAGATAATACAAAATATTCCAGCCACCGATGATTATCGTCGTTATATTGTTCTCATCTATAAAATCAATAAATTTTTTTGTTGATTTTATGCGATGTGAAAAGAAACCTTTAATAATACTTTCGGCACTTTCATCAAATTTATGTTTATATCCATTTAGAATATCAAAATCCCATTTATACGTAATTCTAAATTCAGGATCAAAACTCTCTTTAACACCATGTTTTGTTATGTAGTAAACAATTATTTTATTATTTGTCAACTTACTTATCATTTTCCAGAGTGGAACTTGATACTGTATGGGATGTGTTGTTAATACCATTAGCATTATTTATCTGTTTTCTTGCTCTCTAAATGTTATTTTTAATAAAAAACTTTTCTAATAGTCTTCACCAATCCTGATTTGATACCCATTTTTTTTTAGTAGCGCATTTTGTCTCGCATTTTCTAAGTCATGAGTCAACATTTCACTTATCAACTCATCAAAGGATATTTCTGGCGTCCAACCTAATTTTTTTCTTGCTTTAGACGCATCTCCAAGTAAAGTTTCAACTTCAGTTGGTCGATAGTATCGTGCATCAATTTGCATAATAACGTCGCCCAACTTAATACCGGGCACCAAATCACCGGATATTTCTATAACTATTGCTTTTTCTTCCAATCCAATACCTTTAAATTGTAATGTTAACCCTAGGAATTTTGCACATTTTTTAATAAAATCTCGAACCGTATACTGAGTACCTGTAGATATCACAAAATCCTCTGGCTTTTCTTGTTGCAACATCATCCACTGCATTCGAACATAATCTTTAGCGTGTCCCCAATCCCGTAAAGCATTTATATTTCCCATATAAAGGCACTTTTCTAGACCTTGTGAAATATTAGCCAGACCCCTAGTGATCTTTCTTGTAACAAAAGTTTCACCTCTTCTCTTAGACTCATGATTAAAAAGAATGCCGTTACAAGCGTATATTCCGTACGCTTCTCGATAATTGATAGTAATCCAATATGCATATAACTTAGCTACTGCATATGGGCTTCTCGGATAAAAAGGAGTAGATTCTTTTTGAGGATTTTCTTGAACGAGCCCATATAATTCAGAGGTTGATGCCTGATAAAAACGAGTCTTTTTTTCTAATCCTAGAATGCGAATCGCTTCAAGAATTCGCAATGAACCAATTGCATCTACATCTGCAGTATACTCGGGTGATTCAAACGATACAGCTACATGACTTTGAGCGCCAAGATTATAGATCTCATCAGGCTGCGTCTCTTGCACAATTCTAATTAAATTACTCGAATCAGTAAGATCCCCATAATGTAATACAAAATTAAGATGATTATTATGCAAATCTTGGTAAATATGATCAACACGTTCTGTATTGAATAAAGAGGATCGTCGTTTAATGCCATGCACAATGTAGCCTTTTTCTAAAAGAAACTCAGCTAAATAAGATCCATCTTGTCCTGTTATTCCAGTAATAAGTGCTATTTTTTGCATTTTTTCCTTCACTTAGGAGCATTTTTGGTTATATCTATATTTTTTTAATAAAAAAATTAATTTCGTTGATACATATCTTCAAAGCGAACAATATCGTCCTCTCCTAAATAAGATCCTGATTGGACCTCAATGATTTCAAGTTGTTCAGTACCAAGATTAGCAAGACGATGTTTCTGGCCTTTTGGTATGTATGTGCTTTGATTTGCATGGAGCAAAAATATTTGATCGCCGTTGGTAATTTGAGCTTGACCTCGCACAACAATCCAATGTTCTGCACGATGCAAATGCATTTGTAATGAAAGACTTGCTCCAGGTTTAACCGTAATACGCTTCACCTGAAATCCATTACCTACATCAATACTGTCATACCAGCCCCAAGGTCTTACAACTTTTCTATGCAACTTATGTTCATTTCTATCTTGTTTTTCTAAATATGCAACTAAAGACTTCATATTTTTACACTGATCACGATGCATCACTAAAACTGCATCAGCAGTCTCGATTATAAAAAGATCACTAACGCCTAAAGTAGCAACCATTCGACTATTCGAATGTACTAAATTATTTCTTGAATTAAATAGAATAACATCGCCAACAATAGAATTTCCGTTAGGGTCCTTTGGCAGTATTGAATGCACAGCATCCCAACCACCCAAATCAGTCCATTCTGATTCAAGATGAACCATTTCTATCTCTATACTAGAATCAGGACACTTTTCTATTACCGCACAATCAATGGATTCAGATTCTATCTTAGCAAACAATTGATTATCTGGCCTAATAAAATATGTATCAATATTTTTTTCCAACCAAGAATTTTCTGTTGCTGTTGCAATGTCTGGTCTGAATTTTTTTAATGCATCCAACCACACGCTAGCTCGAAGAACGAATATACCGCTATTCCAGTAATAATCACCTGATTGAAAAATTTTTAAAGCAATTTCCTCGCTTGGTTTTTCTATAAACCGTTTAACGGAATGGCAACCTAGATTATTTAATACACTATCGGGATGAATATAACCATACCCCGTATTGGGGTGATCTGGGGTTATTCCTAAAATTACAATCGGGCCATTTACGGCAATATTAATTGATTTTTGTATAGCCTCCTTAAACTTTTTATCATTACTAATTGAATGGTCTGCGGGAGAAACAACTAATACAGGATCAAGCCCTTTGGAAATTAATTCAAGGGCTGCAATAGTTAATGCAGGGGCAGTATTACGACCTTTTGGTTCTAGTAACAATGTTGGCTTTATGCTGCCCAATTCTCTAAATTGATCTAAAACCAAAAATCTATATTCTTCATTCGCAACAACGACTGGTGAAAGACATTCGAAATCATTACTTACTAGCGATGTAACTAAACGCTCAATAGTCTGCTGAAATAAACTTTTCAAACCAAATAATGATAAAAACTGCTTAGGATAACTGGTTCGAGATAATGGCCATAAACGCGTTCCAGATCCACCGCATAATATTACTGGAACAACTTGAATAATATTTTTATTCCGCACAATACTTTGTCCTTTTAAGCTCTGTGTAGAGAAAGTATATTTGGTTATTTATCATAAAATTTTATTTGCTAAAAGATAATCATCAGGTATGCCAATATCAATAAATAATCCTTCATATTCGAACCCGTAAATTTTTTTATTTTTTTTCATAAAAATATTAATAAAATCATTTTCAAGAGAAAGAGTGTTTTTTTTGGATTCTTCGTCAAAAATTCCTAATGCTGAAGGGTTCATTATATAAACTCCAGCGTTAATAAGTTGATTATCAATTTTATTACTTAAATTAAAATCTGAAATATTACCATTTTGTAATAGATTAACTCCCATATATCTATTATTTTTATATACACGATGTAAAGCAAAGGTCCATTCTGAATAATTTTTAATATGAAAAGAAATTAAACTTCTTAAATTTACTTCAGCAAAAGTGTCTCCGTTTATAACCAAGAAAGGTTCAGTAAGTTCTTTAGTTGAGTGTAATAATGCACCACCTGTGCCTAATGGTTGATATTCAATTGAATATAATAAATCAGCCTTTTTATAATTATTACCGAAATGATCAATAACTACTTCAGACATATAGCCTACAGATAAAATAAACTTCTTTACGCCCTGATTAATCCAATAATCAAGCAAATACTCAAGAAATGGACGGCCCCTTATTGGCGCCATTGGCTTAGGCAAATTGGGAACTGCCTTTCTGAGTCTTTTACCCATACCACCAGCTAGAATTACTGCTGTAATCATTTTAAGAATATTTAGCAGAATTTATAATTTCGCATATTTTATCAATTTCGAAATCTTGTAAATCAGGAAAATTTCCGATATAAAACCCAAAAAAATGTATATGTTCAACATTTGGAAATGATAAATAGTAGTCTTCAGGTAAAAAATTTTTCAAATATGGCTGTCTTAATTGATTTCCTCCGCCCGCACTACCTCTCCTAAATTCCACACCATTATCTTTCATTTTAGCAACTAACCGATTAAGTAATGCTGTATCGGGATTAAGAAGAATTAAATTAAATGCGTAATTACTTGATCCTTCAATTTTAAAATCTGTTTGATAAATGCTTGAATCAATTTGATTGAGAAATCTTACTAAATTTATTTTTCTTTGAATTATGTTGGCATCTAATCTTTTAAGTTGACTTCTACCTAAAATACCTCCAATTTCAGTATTTCGAACATTAAAAGCTGGGTAAGAAAAAATAAAATCAGGGTTTAATGATGGGTTAGATTCCTGATAAGTTGTACGAAGTTCATTATCCGTTATTTCCCTTACCATTCCATGCGAACGTAACATTCTTGCTTGTTGATATACATTTGGGTCATTAGTACAGACCATCCCGCCCTCAATTGTGCTCATGTGATGTGCATAATAAAAAGAAAAATTTGAAATCCAACCAAATGTTCCAAGTTTTTTCTTGTTATGAGTTGCGCCATGAGACTCACAGACATCCTCTATAAGTGGTATTTTTTTTTCTTTTAAAACTTCTAAAAGCTTATCTGTTAAGCCATTAAATCCTTGGACATGCGTAAGAAAAACTGCCCGAGTATTTTCTGTAATTGCATTTAATATATGGTTGGTATCGATTGCAAGTGTGTGGGGATCAATATCTACAAAAACAGGCGTAAAACCATTTTGAATAACGGAAGCAATATCTGATACCCAAGTTAATGGAGGCACAATTACATCACCACCTTCAGGATAGCGTATTTTTAAAATAGCCATTGTTAATAAATTTGATGACGCTCCAGAATTAACAAAAACACTATATTTAACCCCAAGCCATGTGGACCACTCATCTTCGAAAGCCGCGACACTTGGGCCATTTGTTAAAATAGGGTCATCTTGTTCGAGGTGTTTGATTACAAGGTCTAGATCTTCCCTAAGAATATTGTTTCGCATTAGTGGAAATTTCATATAAGCTCCAAAAAAATATTAAGAATTTATTTAATCCCAATGATTATTTTTTAAATAATTGTATCTGTATATCGCCTAGTAAATTATTTACACTATCCTATTTTTAAAAATTATTTTTAATAGGATAAAAATTTCTTCAATAATTTAAATAAATCACTAATATAAAAAGATTGTTTAATTTTTTTTAAATAAAAATAAGTGAATCCCAATAAAAAAATTATAGTTATAAAAATTATTGAAATGAGAGATTTATTTATATAAGTTTTAAATTTATTTTCATTTATTAAATATTCACTATAAATATACGCATTATTTTCGGCGGGTAAATTAATACGATTTATTTCTGAATAATTTAAGTCTGACTGATTAATATTATTAATTTTACAAGGATTGTTTTGCTGGTAATTATTTTCTTTATTTAAAATCAGAGAGTTATAAAGAAAACTATTAACTTCATCCGAAACTGGAATTAAAAATTCATTTTGCAATTTATTAATAGTCAATGGCCTATTAAAATGTTCTAAGCTAATAATTTTTAATCTATTTATCCAATCACTACATGTTTTATCAACAATAATGTTTTCTGGGATTGCGATTACATAATTAAGGTATTTTTTGTTTATAAAAACATATTCTAATAATAATAATGTAAGAATTAATACAAGTGAAATTTTGTATAAATCTAAATAAAAATTTTTAAATAAAGTATTATGTTTATAAAATAATAAATCTTTATTAATTTTAAATATTTTAATCATTTAGGTAAGGTTTTTTAAAAAAACTAATCATAACGTTTTACAAAAATGAGATTGTTATTCCATTCCCGATAAGTGTCAAAACCAAATAAACTTGCTGAATTTTTATAGTTCATACTCTTGCAATTATCATCGCTCTTTTGGTGATTAAGACGATAAGTTGGTATACATATTAATAAAACTATAGCCTTACCGTCAATTAAAGTTTTCCATTCCGTATTGTAAGGTTCAAGATAAAAAATTGCTGCTGGGATAAAATTTAAAGAGGAACGGTGAAAGTCTTCGTCTGAAAAAATTACTATTTTATGCAGAGGATTATTTTCTTTTAAATATTGAATTTCTTTAAGCACTTCAAATGAGGTATTGCGTATAAATTTTATATTTTTATTCCAATATATTTCAAAAAAGCATACGGCCCATAGATATATGAAAACTAAAATTACTAAAATTATTTTTTTTGCGCTGTTTTTGAAAAATTTAATATTTATTTTCTTCTCAAGAAGAAGAAACACTATAGCAAATAATAACGGTAATAGTGGTAAATAATATCTACCATCTTCGACTGGCGTCCAAATTGCATTTCTATCTAAAAATAAAAATGTTAAAGAAAATAAAAATAAAAAGTTAGCTAAAAATCCGCTCAAAAATAAAAATAGCAATTTATAGAGCTTTAAGCTGTTGTTATTCTTTATTAAAATAAATATGATTGAAACAAAAATTAAAACAATTAATGTCTTTAATGTTGCTATTAGAAAAGTATTATTAAAAAAAAGATTTCGTATAAATCCACTATTTATCATTGTTGTCTTAAAAAACAAAGCATCAAATGGTGCAATTAGCCAAGATATAGGCAAGTCTGATAAGTAAATTTTCATACTAACTATATTTTTACTTAGGGTCCCTGTCTGAAATAGGTTGTAATTAAAAATTGCTATCAAAATAAATATTGATGGCAATAGAGTTAATGTTAATTTTATTAGCAATCTATCTTTTTGTTTTAAATATATTCTTGATATGCAAATATAGATAAATGTACAAAGCATTATAAAAATTGCGCTATATTTAAATGCTATTGCGCAAGCCATTAGCAATCCGATATTTATGCAATATTTTATTTCTATTCCTAAATATTTTTGACTTACAATAATTTTTGAAAGATAACAAAAAAAACCTAGAATTAATAGATCGCTGGGTGATATTTTATAATAAATATATATGAAACCGCTTACCGTAATAATGTATAGCAATTTAAAGCTCAACGTCTCAAATAACTCTCGAGCCAGCGAGAGTAAACCACCCAGAGCCATTAATATGCATATAGCTTTTCCAATCAATCCTGCCGTTAAAGGTAAAAAACCAATACTTAGTAACAACATTATTAATAAGCTGTAACCTGGAGGCCAATTAGTTTGGTATATAAATTCTTTTATTTCTCCTTTTTTTTTTGTATTTATTTCACCATAATCCGGAGATAAGTATTTATCACCGTATTTTATCGGCATAACTAACCCATATCCATTTTTCAAATATATTGCCGATTCAATTTGCCGCGCTTCATCGCTGCCTGGTATATATGTGTTGTTGATATAACTGAAAAAACTTATAGTAATTACAAAACCTATAGCGATTATTTCTATAAGAAATTGGTTTGTTTTTATTGCTAAGTTTGTGAGTAGTTTATTTATTACTTTCTCCTTTTTTATATACTAATCTAATTTTTTTGTTGAAATAATTGATGCAATAATTTATTAATATTTATAATTAAATTAATTAATTTTTTATTATTTAAAATGTTATTATTAATAATAAATTTATTTAATCGTACTTTATGCTGTTTGAGCTATGTAATTAACGCCGTATATATATTTTTTTATTATTCTTATTATTACTGCTATTAAAATAAAATAAAACTAATTTAAATTATTCCATACAATAATATAATTTCCAAGATGAGTAAGAGGCTTTTCTTGATAAATTTCAAAATTCGGTAGCAATCTTTTTAATTCAGTTAGAGTTAATTTATCTTGTTGATAAGCGGATTCATTCATTCCACTATTCATTGTTAAGTAACCTCTTTTTGATTTAGAGATAACTTTTTTAATATAAATTTTTTGTAACTTAGATGGTAGTTCCGAAAATGCATAGTTACTTATTACAAGATCATAATTTACATCTCCCCTATGTTGATTGATTGTTTGAATTCTATAGGATGAATTTATTAAATGTGACTCTATATACTGTGAAGCTAAATTTAAAACAGGTTGGAGATCGAATAAATCATATTGTTTGAATTTTAGAACTTTATCTGCGATAAGAAGTTGACCGCCGTAACCTACTCCTATCTCTGATACTGAATCGCCTATATCCTCACCAAATAAATTACGCAAGTCAGAGGCTACTTTTATATAGCGTAGCGTTGAAGGACTAATTTTTCCAACTGTTTTATATTTATAAACTGTAGCTCCACCAATTAGATCATTTTCTTTAAATTTTTCAAATTTGTCTAACAAGTCTGGGGATTCTGATTTAATAATTTCTAGATATTCTTCTCCGTCAGCCCTGCTAACATGCTCTAATACTGCTCGGTATCTAGGATCTCTCTTAAATCTTGTGAAAGCTTTATAGCTATTTAAGGCCTTATTGACTGATGTTATATACGGTCCAGTATCACTTGCTGAGCGGTTATGTGGGGCCGCAACAAAAAATTTTGGGCTAATTGCTATATAAATGCAATCTTTTACAATTGACAATGCTCGATACGGGTTATTAATTGCTTTAATTAAATTTTTTAACATTTTAATTTTTAACAAAGATTTATAAAAACTAATTTTTATTTTGAACTCCGGGTAAAGAATTTTTACGAAAAAATCTATATACACTTTCGTTCTTTAAGCTGGATACAAGTCGCACAAACGAAGGGATTTGCTTAACCCCATCATAAACCTCACTTCCGTAATCTCTATTAGCTGAAATTAAATCTAAATATCCAATATCAAAAGTCTTGGGTGTGAATTTTGGCCTTTTAATTTTTACATCATATTTTTTGGCAACCAAACCTATCAACTCATAAATATCCGATTGTATGGGCTCTATTTCCTTTTTTGCATCATAAAAATTTGGAATAATCACGAAACCAAACTTTCTAAAATGGCTAAGCAGATTAGCATCAAATTTAATTCGGCTACTCATATCATGCTTTTGTGAGCTTTATTATCACTTCCGATACCCTAAGCAATTCGGGCTTTGTAATATCATGATAACTTGGTAAATTTATTGCTCTCCTAGGAATATCGTATGACCACTTATTTTGAGGTGCCTCATGAAACATTGGTAAAGCAGAAAGAGGCCAAAAAAATACTCTAGCATCAATATTTTCTTCGGCAAATGCAGATTGCAACTTTTCACGGGTGATTTTTAACGATCCATCAAAAACTACTGTGGGCATCCATGCGCCGTTTACAACTTCAGCGGGCTCAGGATTCATGTTTATTCCTGAGAGGTCCATAAGCTGACTTCGATAAAAATTAAAGATCTCACGCTTTTGGCCCACAAGCTCCTCAATCCTTTCAACTTGTGCACATCCAATAGCCGCTTGAATATTTGACATCTTATATTTAAACCCAACAATATCGGGCCAAAATTGTTTCGCCTGATCTATAGCCCGCCCATGATTGCTTAGCGTAAGGACCTTTTTATATAAGTCAGGATCATTCGTAACAAACATACCACCCTCACCAGTAGTTAATGTCTTAGTACCATGAAATGAAAAGGTCCCAAATTTTCCCAAAGATCCTGCTTTCGATCCCTTATAAACAGATCCAATCGCCTCTGCTGCATCCTCAATCACTGGAATGCCATACTTATTGCCTAGGGAAATCAACCTCTTCATTTCACAAAGGTTACCATATAGATGAACTGCAACAATGGCTTTAGTCTTGGGAGTAATCGCTTTTTCAACCTGAATGGAATCTATACACCAACTATCGGGGAGAATATCCACAAAAATTGGCTTCGCTCCAAGATGTATTATTGGAGAGGCAGTGGCTATCCAATTGGTATCAGCCATTATCACTTCATCGCCAGGCCCAATTCCGAGCGCAGCCATTCCCATGTGTAAGGCTCCAGTGCAGCTTGATGTAGCGATGGCATATTGAACGTCCAAATATTCTTTGAACTTGGTTTCAAACCTATTAATGTATTCGTAACATTTGTCACCCCAACCGTTGGCTGCCGCATCAGAGGCATACTGGATCTCAAGACTGGTAATTGATGGTTTTGTATAATAAATTCTTGGCTTCATAAAATACTCAACTCAGGAATAGCGGTTACGAACTTAACTCCAAAATCTTTTAATTTTATATTTTGACTCACCACTTCATCCGCAATATTCCAAGGCAAAATAACTACAAAGTCTAAAGTTTGATCATACAATTCACTTGGTCCATAGATTGGAATGTGGCTTCCAGGCATAAACTTATTCTGCTTGGCAGCTGCTGCATCACAAACAAATTTCAATAAATCAGGCTTGACACCTGCATAATTTAGTATGGTATTACCTTTAGCTGCTGCCCCATATGCCGCAACCTTTTTACCTAATTTCTTTTGGGTAATTAAAAATTCTAAGAAGTCATTTTTAATCGCATCGGCTTTGTCTTGGAAAGACTGGTAGACTGTTATATGTTGTAGACCGCGCCTTTTTTCTTCCTCAAGAATCCTTTGAACGATTGGTAAGTCCTTACGAATATCGGCTTCATGACAACCATAAACACATAAACTGCCGCCATGCGTTGGTAATTCCTCTACATTCCAAATTCGCAAACCTGCGGCTTTAAAAATTTTTGATGCTGTATATAAAGATAAATATGAAAAGTGCTCATGATAAATAGTGTCAAATTGATTAAATTCAATCAGTCGCATTAGATGCGGGAACTCGAGTGTAATCGTGCCGCCTAACTTTAAGGCAGCCTTTAATCCAAGTGTAAAATCATTTATATCAGGTACATGAGCGTAAACATTATTGCCTATGATTAAATCTGCTTGGAGGCCCTTTTGAGCCAACCTAATTCCTAATTGTTCACCAAAAAATTCTTGCAGAACTGAAATGCCTAGCGCTTCGGCTATTCTTGCTGTGCTGGCAGTTGGCTCTATACCAAGACAGGGTATTTTCATTTCGATAAAATTCTTAAGCAGATACCCGTCATTTGATGCCACCTCAATAACCATACTGTTTTCATTTAAATTCAAATCTTTCTTGATCTTCTCAGAATAACGTCTAGCATGCTCAAGCCATCCCTTGGATGTGCTAGAAAAATATGCGTACTCAGAGCTAAATAACTCATCTGCCCGCGCATAATCTTCAGTCTGTACTAACCAGCAATTTTGACATACCACTACCTTTAGCGGGTAATACCTTTCATGCTTTGTTAAGTCAGTCTTTTTTAAGTAGGCATTCGATGGGGGGGCGAAACCAAGATCTAAAAAAGTGGATGTTAATGAAGATAAACAATGACGACATTTCATAATTCAATTCCTATGAACTCGTCTGCAATTAAAGGATGTTCGCTATCCCTCGCAGAAATTTCATAAATATTGAGTGGCCAAGAAATGCCTAAATTTGGATCATTGGGACGTATTCCTGCTTCAGCCTCGCGAACATAGCATGCAGAGTGTAAATAAAGCAACTCGCAATCATCGGTAAGTGTTTGAAATCCATGAGCAAATCCATCAGGAATTATTAGTGCGTGACAATTTTCAGATGAAAGTTTTTTAGCGTACCACTTTAAAAAAGTAGGTGAATTTTTACGCAAATCTACTGCTACATCCCAAATCTCTCCTTGCAAACAAGTTACTAACTTCATTTCAGAATGTGGTGGATTTTGAAAATGCATACCTCTCACCGTTCCTCTTTTTTTTGTTATCGTTTGATTAATTTGAGCAATTGGTTTTTTCCACCCAGCACTTTTTAATTGGTCGGCACAAAAAATCCGGGCTAGAAATCCCCGGTCGTCGCCAATTATCTTACGCTCAATGACTTTCAATCCAGAAATAGGGGTTTCAATAATGGAAAACTGACTCATAAGTTTTGGACTAACTTTGCATTGATAAATGCAGTAATATCAGCCTCACACAGCGAACAAGCACTTTTTCCATTTCTTTGTTGGCGATACCACTCCATAGTGCGCTCAATTGTCTCTCTAAGACCCCAGCGAGGAGTAACTCCTAACACTTCTCTTGCTTTGGATATGTCTAATGAAAGTATTTTGGCCTCATACGGACCCTCTGTTCCATCACCCCACAAAACACTCCCGCACCCATAAATTCGGTTAGTTAACTCTATGACTTTTCGCACCGTAACGGCTTCATGTGTATTGGGTCCGAAGTTATATGAACCACCTAACGAGGAATTTGCATAGAGTTTTTCCGCCAGAACCAGGTAGCTATTCAGGGACTCTAAAACATGTTGCCAAGGTCGAATTGCATTAGGCCTGCGGATTACAAGAGGTAAATTAGCATTCCAGGCACGCACTGCATCAGGTATCAATCGATCTTCAGACCAGTCGCCACCCCCAATAACATTTCCAGCTCGTGCAGATGCAACCGCAACTCCTTGGTCAACAAAATACGAATCTTTATAAGATGAAATTATGATTTCACTTGCTGCCTTACTCGCGCTATACGGATCGTACCCCCCCAATGTATCGGTTTCTCGGTAAGGGTAAATATTCTCTAGGTTTCTATAAACCTTATCCGTTGTTACAGTCACGACTGCCTTGACGGAAGAAATACCTCGTAGCGCATTTAAGATGTTCACCGTTCCCATAATATTTGTAGAAAAGGTAGTTAATGGATCCCGATAACCCGATCTGACTAAAGCTTGAGCTGCTAAATGTAAAACTATCTCTGGATTAGTTTTTTTGATGATGCTTGACACCGTATCCGCATCGCGAATATCCGTAATGTGGCTACTAGTCATCTTTGCTATATCAGCAAGAGTAAAAAGATTTGGGATGCTGTTTGATGGCAGACCAATTCCCGTTACCTTAGCCCCCATTTGAGAAAGCCAAAAGGCCATCCATGCACCCTTGAAACCAGTATGCCCGGTAAGTAATACTTTTTTGCCTTGCCAAAAAAAAGGGGATGCAGTTATCAAAATACTCTACCAGGTTTTCCAAGGTGCGTTACCCGAATCCCAAAGCTCTTCGAGATGGACTTTATCTCGCAATGTGTCCATTGCCAACCAAAAACCATTATGCTTAAAAGACATCAACTCCCCTGAGGATGCAAGAAGAATCAGTGGGTCGACCTCCCAAGTAGTTAGATCATCTTTAATCAAATTAATGCATTTTGGTGAAAGCACAAAAAATCCACCATTAATCAAGCCGCCATCACCGCGTGGTTTTTCAGTAAAACCTTTCACCTGATTGCCAGAAAGGGTTAATGCGCCATAACGCCCTGGAGGCTGAACTGCTGTTACCGTGGCCAATTTTCCATGCTGCCGATGAAAAGATATTAATGCGCCAATATCAATATCACTAACACCATCGCCATACGTAAAACAAAACTCTGAATCATCTCTAATATATTCCGCTACCCTCTTTAAACGGCCGCCAGTTAGTGTGTTATCACCCGTATCAATTAATGTGACCTTCCAAAGCTCGGCATTACGTTGGTGTACCTTCATTTCATTATGTGCCATATCAAAAGTAACGTCAGACATATGCAAGAAATAGTTTGCAAAATACTCCTTAATGACGTAACCCTTATAACCACAGCAAATCACAAAATCATTTACGCCATAGGATGAGTACATCTTCATGATGTGCCAAAGAATCGGTTTGCCGCCAATTTCAATCATCGGCTTAGGTTTTAAATGTGTTTCCTCGGAGATTCGCGTTCCCAAACCCCCTGCCAGAATGACTGCCTTCATAAATAAAATCTTTTAATTGAGTAATTGATAAACAACTTAGTAATTATTTAAGCGCAAAACTGAATATGAATACCTCTTAGAAAAAATCTGAACATCTATTTCATTTATCGTTACATATTTGTAGAGTTAATACTGTTCCATTCTAAATCAATAATCGTTCTAGCCGGTGTATATTCATGAATGATATCAACCAATAATTGGCGAATCGCAACAATATTATTTTCATTGAGCAACTGTCTAAGTAAATCCAACCTCTCTTCAAGCTGATCAAGTGGCATGAAATCTTCAGACAATTTCATGATCTTAGGATGCAGGGTGGGCTCTGGATTATCTCTAATTAATAGCTCTTCATGGAGTTTTTCACCGGGTTTCAAACCAATCTCTTCTATCGTAATATCCCCAGAGGGGTTCATGTCGTCTCTTACACTATGGCCCGAGTACTCGATAACTCTTCTAGCAAATTCGTAGATGCTCACGGGATTTCCCATATCCAAAACAAAAACCTCGCCCCCACGCCCCATGCTACCAGCCTGGATCACTAACTCAGCCGCCTCATTAACGGTCATAAAATAGCGAGTCACATCAAGATGAGTTACAGTAACTGGCCCCCCCTTAGATATCTGATCTCGAAAAAGTGGCAATACTGAGCCTGATGAGCCCAGCACGTTTCCGAACCGTACTGACGAGAACTTCTTTCCATATTTTGATCCCTCTACAGCAAAACCTTGCACAATCAACTCTGCTAAGCGCTTACTTGCTCCCATAACATTTGTCGGACGAACAGCTTTATCGGTACTCACTAATACAAAAGTTTCTGTAGCATGCGCTAAAGCTAATTTTGTACAGTTGTAAGTTCCCCAAATATTATTATTTAAAGCAACGGAGATATTTTGCTCTACTAGTCCCACATGCTTAAAAGCGGCTGCATGAAAAACTGTATGAGGTTTCCATGTCTTAAAAATTCGAGAAAGTGTTATTTCATCGGTTACTGAAGCCAAAATTGGTAATAAATTCTTACCGGACAAATTAATTAATTCTGTGACATTGAAGAATTGATCCCTATTTAGCCATTCAACTAATTCATGATGAATTAAATAAAGTGCATGCTCAGAGTGATCTACCATAATGAGCTTCACAGGCTTCAATCTAATAATCTGACGACATAATTCTGAGCCAATGGTGCCACCAGCTCCAGTAACAAGCACTACCTTGCCAAAAATGTTGCCTCTTAGCATTGATATATTAGGCTCTACTGTCGCTCGGTTAAGCAAATCATTTACATCGAGTTCCTTCACGTCACTTACCCTTACTTTGCCACTTGCTACATCATGAAATGCGGGTATGCTACGTACATGAACACCAAGTTTTCTGACTGATTTAATCACCTCAAGTCGGCGATTAGGGTTTGGGCTAGGAAGAGCAAGCCACACTTCGCTTACAGAATTCACTTTAATTACTTCTTCAACTAGTTTTGGATTGAAAACTGGGTAGCCATCAATTTTGCCTCCCCAGGAATTGCTATCATCGCTTAAATAACCAACAAATTTCCAATCACCGGCATTACTTAAACTTATGGCAAGCTGCCTACCGGAAACCCCAGATCCATAAATTAGCACACTCGGCACGCCATCTTTAATTACGGTCTTCCTTTGGATGGGCATAAAGATTGAACTAACAAGAAAACGGCTTCCCCCTATCATAAGTACCAATATCGCTGGCTGTAAAATCCCGATTGATCTTGGCACCCCTTGAACCCCTATCAGCGCAAAAATTAAGGCGTACAGAGCGCCAAAAATTCCTACTGCTCTAATGATGCTAGCAAATGCTTTTGACCCTGCGTATCTAAAAACTCCAGAATAAAGATTGAATAGAATAAAAATTGGGATTGCTATTAGAAGTGCTACGGTTGCAGGTATAGTCAAGGATTCCAAAAAAAGGGGGGGGTTCTCCAAACTAAGAGAAAAAGCAAACCAAAGCGCTAAAAGACAAAGAAAAATATCAAATGTAAGTGCTATAGTCTTTTTAAAAAATCGAGGTAGCGATAACAAAGACTGCATTACAAAAATAAGATGATTAGGGGTATTAAAATTCATATCACATTAGTGAGATCATTAACTGCGAACGCGATCTCCAGACCCTTTCCCTATTATGCTGTATAAAATATACTTAAAATAGTCTGCATATTTCATCGTGGATATCATTCTTGCGTCTATCTTTGCCAACAAATCAGGATTGGACATATCAATTCCCTTAATCTGAGCTAAACCTGTTATCCCAGGTCGTACTTTATAAACGCCAAGCATCTCTCGCTTTTCGATGAGGTCATGTTGATTTGGAAGGCAAGGTCGAGGACCAACTAAGCTCATTTCTCCTCGGAGTACATTCCAAAGTTGTGGCAACTCATCTAATTTAGTGTGCCGTAGAATTCGTCCGTAGCTTGTTATAAGTGCAGGATTTGCAAGATGAGTTGCTATTGATTCTGATGATAAATGCATGGTTCGAAACTTAACTAACTTGAAATTTATCCCATGTATTCCAACGCGTGTCTGCCAAATCAAAGGTTCGCGCGTATCGAACCAGCCGATAATAATTAATAGAAAGAAAATTGGAAATCCAATTATTAATCCTATTAGCGAAAAAATAATATCGAAACCCCGAATCAAAATACTATCTCCTTGTCGCAATAAACTTTCCAGCATTAAATTTAAAATTAGGCTAAGGTTTAAATGTTTGACTTTTTTTGGCAAGTGAAAATTTTGAATACTCTGTTTACTTGCGATTGCTCGTGATTATTAGCTCTGACGCATCTTTTTGATCTACAAATTCTTTAGTGGTCATGATCTTAATTTTTCACTCGATTTAACACTCTCAAATTAGCCTGCATTCATATTTAACTACTTTCTAGTTTAAGTTATAACCAAATAACTCATGTAAATCAAGAGTTTAATTTTTCACTCGATTTAACACTCTCAAATTAGTCTGCATCCATTTTTTATTTATTATCCACCCTAAGTCATAACCAAATAAATCATTTAAAGCAGCGCGCACGGTTCTGCCAGTTAAGAGCACATCATCAATTAAGACGACGGCCCATTTGCCACTTCAAATGGCAGATGGGCTACATTAATCACGCCGTAATGGGGTATAGATAAGTCGCTTGCCAAGCACCATCAATCACACAAATTCGGCAATATAAATCGATGCTTTTGTCGAGTGCTTATTCTGAAGTTTTACGTGCAGGTTGTTGTTCAGTTGCTCAACATCGGTTTTTTTCTAACAAGTTTTAATAACTCAAATAGAGGCTCAAAACAACCTTATTTTTACCATCGATGTATAAGCCTCTATTCGAGTGCAAAAAGCATCGGGATCATCTAAATTTCCAGTTTTATCTTATTCTTTAAGCAACTGTTCCCTCCCTCTAGACGCTAAGTTTAGAGAGCTATTGTATAAATTGATTAACTTTAACTATCTATTACCAAAATCGCTAGTTTTTTTCTATTAGATCTATACAAAAATACGATTAAACCGTTATCAAAATTTCTGATAATAAGGGGGTGGATTGGTTGACGAAAGTATCTTTCGTTTACCGCCTCTAGGTTTATAACATTTTAATTTTTAAGGAGTTTTTATGGCTAAGTCTGTAAAAGGTACGAAGACTGAACAGTCTTTAAAAGAAGCATTTGCGGGTGAGTCCCAAGCAAATCGCCGCTATTTGTATTTCGCAAACCAGGCTGATATTGCTGGCGCGAACGATGTTGCTGCGGTATTTCGTTCCACCGCCGAAGGTGAAACCGGTCACGCCCATGGTCATATGGAGTATTTGATCACTGGTGGTGCTGGCGAGCCAGGTACTGGTATGCCTGCTAAGACCGTTGCAGAAGCTCTGCAAGCAGCGATCGCTG